>Ga0207650_10000625_pt1 | contig 28206 bp, 21 predicted proteins | sample KBSS63metaG_FD_184325 | JGI IMG/M metagenome (GOLD analysis project Ga0207650, IMG submission 184325) | Switchgrass rhizosphere microbial communities from Kellogg Biological Station, Michigan, USA - KBS S6-3 metaG (SPAdes) (version 2) | ecosystem: Host-associated > Plants > Roots > Rhizosphere...
CCGCCAAGGCCGGAGAAATGCACGAGGTGCCGGTGCGCCGCGAGCTGTGCGTCTGGTTCGTTCAACACGTGGCGTTTTCGTTGATGTTGCATTTACAACCGAAAACCCCGGCGGTCAACTACAAAGTTTCTAAAGAAGAGCTGGTTTCCCAGGCGACCTGGTTCGGATTGTTGGGTATCGGTCTCAAGGAAGAGGCGGTACGGCGCTACTACAGTCCGAAGGCATTGCAGTTGCTGGGCTAACTCTATAGTAAGTAAGAATTTACTAATCGGCAATTACACCATCACGGAGGGCGAATGATACTCAAGGGCTCAAATGAAAGCGGCGCGCCAAAAACGGCGGCGATGGAAGAAAGAATCGGTTCCCTGTTCCAGCCGGACACCTTATTGGGCGAAGACTATGCAGCGAATTTCCGCCGCAAGCTGCCGCTCGAACCAGAGCGAACGCTCTTACTGGCGATTCTCGAAGACGGCGTTCGCTGTTATCAGGAAAATATCTACGCGTCGGGCGGCAAGCGGCGCACGCTGTTCGAGGAAGCACGCGATTGGCTGTTTAGCGACGACAACGGATGGTTCTGCTCGTTCTTTTCCATTTGTACGCTATTGAATCTCGAGCCCAATTACATTCGGCGCGGTTTGCGGCAATGGGAATTGCGGGTGCGCAAGACAGCCCAGAAAAAATCCCACGGAGCGGTTGTAAGCGAACAGCGCATGGTCGCTTGAGGTGAAACCTCGTGAGACGCGCGGTACGGACTCGTTCAGGCATCAAAGACCTGCTCGGGTTTTTGGTGGTGCTTGGGCTAGCAGCGGCTTGCGGGCGCAGCCAACAGACTACCTTTGAACGTCCGCCTGCGCCGGTCACAACGGCCACTGCGGTGGCGCGGGACGTCCCGGTTTATATCGACGCGGTGGGGAAGATTGTTGCCCGCGAAGTCGTGTCGATCCAGCCGCAGGTTTCTGGGCGCATAACTAAGATTCACTTTGTCGACGGCGCGAACCTCAAAGTAGGGGATCTGCTCTTCACAATCGATCCGCGTCCCTACCAGGCCCAACTCAACCAGGCGGAAGCGAACCTGGCGCAAGCCGCGGCGGCGGTTAATCTTGCAAAAGTGAACTTCGAGCGGGTGGAAACTGTCAATGACCCCCGGGCGGTATCCCGTCAAGATTACGATACCAAGAAAAATGCCGTAGAAACCGCGCAAGCAACGCTCCTGCAAAACCGCGCGGCGGTGGAGATGGCCCGGTTAAATCTGGAATACTGCACAATTCGATCGCCGATCAACGGTCGCGCTGGGCAGCGAAGCGCCGATGTCGGGAATGTGGTTTCTGCGAATAACGGATCACTTTTGGTGATTCAGAGGCTCGATCCAGTTTATGCCGATTTTACTATAACCGAGAGTGACCTTGGCGGCGTCCAGCGCAATATGAGCAATCGAACGTTGGCAGTTGAAGTCAGCCTGCCCAACGACGACGGACCGGCGCGCGAGGGCAAACTGACGTTTCTCGACAATGCCGTGCAAGACGGCACCGGAACGGTGAAGCTTAGGGCGACGCTCAACAACCCCGATCGCCGGTTTTGGCCTGGTCGATTTGCAAAAGTTCGGCTGATCTTGAATATCCGGCGGGACGCGGTGTTGATTCCAGCGGATGCGCCGCAGCTTTCGGCCAAGGGGCCTTTCGTCTACGTTGTCAAACCCGATTCGAGTGCCGAGTTGCGGCCCGTCAAGCTTGGTCAGCCGCAGGGTGACCTTGTTGTGGTCGACCAAGGCCTCAAGGCCGATGAGCGTGTCGTCGTCACCGGACAGCTCGGCGTTACGCCTGGCGCCAAAGTGCGTTTGACGTCGCCCCAAAATGGCGTAAAGCCTCAGGGGACGCAAAACTTGCCGGCGAAATCGTGAACTTTTCTGAACCCTTCATACGCCGGCCGGTCATGACCACCGTCCTGACCGTCTCGGCGATTCTTTTCGGTATTCTCAGTTATTTTAGGCTCGCGGTGAACGATTTGCCGGCCGTAGATTATCCGGTGATCCAGGTACAGGCGGATTATCCCGGCGCCAGTCCCGAAACCGTCGCCAACAACATCGCTACGCCGTTAGAGCGGCAGTTCATGCAAATCAATGGACTCGAGCTCGTCACCTCGAAAAGCACTCAAGGGCATACGAGTTTGACGCTGCAGTTTGTCCTTAGCAAAAGCATCGACGCCGCTGCCACGGACGTGCAAACCGCGATATCGCAGGCTACCGGCAGCTTGCCGGTGGATCTGCCATCGCCCCCGACGTTTTCCAAAACCAACCCTAACGACCAACCGATCATGTACATAGCCCTGACCAGCGATTCGGTGACTCGCGGGCAGCTTTACGATTACGGCAGCACGCAAATTGGACAGCGGATTAGTATTCTTCCGGGCGTTTCTCGGGTGAGTGTTTTCGGCACGAAATCGGCCATCCGCATCAAAGCGGATCCGTCCGCTTTATGGGCGCGCGGGATTTCGATCGATGATTTGGCGGGAGCTATCAAGAATGGTACCAGCTACCTCGGCGCCGGACAGTTCGATTCTGAGAACGGTACCACGCTGCTGCGGCCACAGGGACAGCTTGATAGCGCCAGTGGCTACAGCAATCTGATCGTCGGCTCGAACAATGGGGCGCCCGTCTATCTCCGCGATGTCGCTCAGGTGCAGCAGTCGGTGCAAGACGAGCGGCTAAACATGCGTTTTTGGGCACGCGGATATCCCGTGCCCGGCGCGACCGTTGTCATGGCCGTTTACCGTCAGGCGGGCGCTAATGCGGTCGAGGTGGCCGATAGCATCCGCGCTTTGCTGCCCCAGATCAGTGCCGAGCTGCCGGGATCGGTGCGGGTTACGCCGCTGTATGACCGTTCCCGCGGCATCGTCAACTCGGTGCACGATGTTCAGGTTACTTTGGCAATCGCATTTGTGCTGGTCGTGCTGGTCATTTTTGTATTTCTCGGACGTGCCACCGATACGCTGATCCCGATCGTGGCCCTGCCGATCTCTCTGTTGCTGACGTTCATCGTCATGCGCATTCTCGGATATAGCCTCGACAATCTTTCTTTGATGGCGCTCACTTTGGCTATTGGTTTTTTGGTCGACGATGCGATTGTCTTCCTGGAGAACACGGTGCGCCGCATGGAACACGGCGAGAGCGCGTTGCAGGCGACGATTCATAGCGCCAGAGAGATAAGTTTTACCATTCTCTCCATGACCATTTCGCTTGCCGCGGTGTTCATCCCGCTGGTTTTCATGCCCGGCCTGGTGGGACGAATATTCCGTGAGTTTGCGATCACCATCGTGGTCTCAATCATTGCCTCCGGCTTGGTTTCTTTGACCCTCACTCCGTTAATGTGCGCGCGATTGTTGGCCGACCGAGGCGCAGGATCGAAGCGCACCTGGATGGAGCGGCGGATCGGCGCTGTCGAGCGGCGCGTGCTTAGCGGCTACGGAAAATCGCTCTTTTGGTTTCTCGAGCACCGTTGGATTTCGGCGCTGATCTGGGTCGTCTGTCTCGCCGGGACCGTAGTGTTGTTTATCGTCGTACCGAAAGCGTTTTTGCCGCCTGGGGACAGCAGCGTGGTGACCGGCGTCTTTATCGGCCGAGAGGGCTCATCGCCGGAGCAGATGCGCGAAATTCAAGATCGTGTGGATGCGGTTCTTCTAAACGATCCCAACGTATTGGCCACCATCGAAGTCACGGGCCTGAGTCAGTTTATCGCTTCCAATCAGGGCATTATGTTTACGTTTCTAAAGCCGCCTGACGCGCGTGCGCCGATCCAAGCTGAAGTCGCGAAGCTGATGGGGAGCATCGGTTCGATTCCGGGCGTAATGGCATTTCTCCGACCGTTTCCTGTGCTTGAAATCAGCACGGGAGCCACCAGCCAAAATCAGGGACAATACGCATTCTCGATTTCCGGGGTCAATCCGCAAGAAGTGTATGATGCCGGCACGAAGCTTACGGCGAAGCTGCGTGAGTTCCCCGGATTTCTCAGCGTGCAGTCCGATTACTACAACAACACGCCAGGTCTCGACATCGAAATTCGCCGCGAGCAGGCGAAGATTCATGGTGTTTCCGAGGCGCGGATTTTAGGTTTGCTACGCAATGCCTACTCGCAAAACTATCTCTATCTCATCAAAAAACCATCCGATCAGTATCAGGTTATCCTTGAGGCGCGGGATCGTGCGCGGGAAAATGCCAACGACCTGTCGTTGCTGTATATTAAATCGGATGACGGCAAGCGGCTCGTTCCACTGGACTCTCTGGTAACTTGGAAGTCTTCGATCGGGCCCCAGGCGGTCAACCATCTAAATCAATTCACCAGCGTGACGATTTCGTTCAATCTTAAGCCCGGCGTGGCGATTGGCGACGCGACGGACTTTATCACACAAGCAGCCAATGGCATTGTGCCATCGACCTTGCGCGCCGATTTTCAGGGTGAAGCGCTCACCTTTCGCGACACCGTGCGTAATCTGACGATTCTGATGGCCTTAGCGGTCTTTGTCATGTACGTGATTCTGGCGATTCTTTATGAGAGCTATCTCCATCCGTTGACCGTGCTTTCGACGTTGCCAACGGCACTCGTTGGCGGATTGCTGACGATTTATTTGTTCGGCGAACAGGCCTCGCTTTATGCGTTCGTCGGCATGTTCATGTTGATGGGCATTGTCAAAAAGAACGGCATTATGATCGTTGATTTCGCGCTGCAGCGGGTTGATGCCGGCGAAACGGCAGAAAAAGCGATTCACGATGCCAGCATGGATCGCTTTCGACCGATTTTGATGACGACGCTTGCCGCCGTCTTCGGCGCGATCCCCATCGCGCTCGGTTTCGGTACGGATGCCGCATCGCGGCGGCCGCTCGGGCTCGTGATCGTCGGTGGCCTGGTGGTCTCGCAATTCATCACGCTATTTATCACTCCGGTGATCTATCTCTACCTCGAAGATTTCCAGGAAAAGGTACTGAACCGCACCTCCTTTTTTCGTTCCGAGCATGGCGCCGCGGCCATCCGATCCGCCCGAGAAGCGGATCAAAGTGAACCTCTTTAAGCAAACTCGCCTGTGCCGTTCACCAGCGGTGAGACCGCCGCGCTGGTCTGGTTTCTCGTCGTACCAAACCAAGTTTAGCGCTTGGAAAACGCCTGCTCGTGTACACAGTGCCTCCGCCTAGTCCCAGCCAATTCTCGTTTGCTTGCTTTTACAGCGCGGAAACTGTAGATACTAGATTAGTTTCCTTGGTATCATGGCTACTTCGCCTTCGAAGCACCCGATCCGCACCGGATCACAGTCTCGGCGATTGAACGAAAGCGCGGAGCGAATCGTCTTGGCTGCCCGAGCGCATTTTTTCGCGCATGGATTTCGCAGCGTCACGATGGATGATCTCGCGGCGGAGCTTGGTATGAGCAAAAAGACTCTCTACTCGCAATTTCCCAGCAAAACGGAGCTTCTCCGAGCGGTTCTGCTGGCGAAATTTCGCAGCGTGGAAAGCGACCTCGAAGCGGTGATCACGGACTCTGCAAATGATGCCTCGGCAGCGCTTCATCAGCTACTCGCCTGCATGCAGCGCCACACCGCAGAAATTCAACCGCCGTTTGTGCGCGATATTCGGCGCGAGATTCCGGAATTGTTTCAGCTCGTCGAGGAACGACGCCGAGATCTGATTCAACGCTATTTCGGAAGGATTTTCGATCAGGGTCGCAGAGCTGGAATCATCCGCAAAGATGTATCGACGGAACTCATCGTGGAAATTCTGCTCGGAGCGGTGCAGGCGGTCATGAATCCGGCAAAAATCGAAAAACTGCGGCTAGAGCCAAAGACCGGCTATGGCGCGATTGTTTCGGTAATTCTCGACGGCGTAATGACCGAGAAAGGGAGGTCTAAATCAGCCGATTGGGCAGGTCGCGCCCGATCATGAGCGAGACTGCGAGAGATGTATGAAAAAAAAGCTGCTGATCGTCTTGGTCATTCTCCTGGTTGGGGCAGCAGGCGGAACTTGGTGGATCGTTGAGCGGCATGGCGCGGCCCGCGAGCTCGTGCTCTACGGCAATATCGATTTGCGCCAAGTTCAGCTCGCATTCAACAACAGCGAACGGATCGCTGCTGTGCTGGTTCAAGAGGGAGATCACGTAAAAAAGGGACAGTTGTTGGCGCGATTGGATACCAGCCGTTTAGAGCCGCAAGTGGCGCAGGCGGCAGCGCAAGCCGCGGCGCAGCTGCAAGTAGTAACGCGCATGCGCAATGGCAGCCGGCCGGAGGAGATTGCGCAGGCTCGGGCCAATGTCGAATCCGCCAAAGCGGACTTGGTAAACGCCCAGCGGCAATTCGAGCGTTACAGAAATGCCGCCGAAGCCTCCGGAGGTCGCGCCGTGCGCCAACAGGACGTCGATGCCGCGAAAGCGGCCTTGGACGTTGCCGTGGCGAAGCTCGCGGTCAACCAGAAATCGCTGGATCTAGCGGTGCTCGGTCCGCGCAAAGAAGATATTGCCGAAAACGAAGCGCGGCTGCACGCAAGCCAGGCCCAGCTGGCTTTGTTGCGGCAACAGTTGGCGGACTCTGAACTGATCGCTCCGACCGATGCCGTGGTGCGAACTCGAATCATGGAACCTGGCGAAATGGCGACGCCGCAGAATGCGGTTTTTTCACTGGCGATCATCGATCCGAAGTGGGTCCGTGCGTACATTTCAGAGCCCGATCTAGGCAAAATCCGTCCTGGGATGGCCGCTTCGATTGAAGTCGATGCTTTTCCGAAGCGCAGATTCGACGGCTGGATCGGTTTTATTTCACCGGTTGCAGAGTTCACACCGAAATCAGTGCAGACCGAAGAGCTTCGCACCAGCCTCGTTTACGAGGTCCGTGTGTTCGTAAAGGATCCCGCAGACGAGCTGCGTCTGGGCATGCCCGCGAGCGCTTTCTTCTCGGCGGGGAACGCCGAGCAAAACCGGGGCAAGGAGGCGGCCGATCGGAGGTAGCGTCGACGTGGATAATAAAACCCAATCCATAGCCTTGAGTGGACGTGGTATCCGCAAAACATTTGTCCGCGATAATCGCGAAGTCGTGGTTGCGCTGGACGATATCTCGCTGCAGGTGAAGACCGGGACGCTTGCGGCACTTGTGGGCCCGGATGGCGCTGGCAAGACGACGCTGATTCGTCTTGCCGCTGGCTTACTGCCACTCGATCGAGGCGAGTTCGAAGTGTTGGGTCTCAGCGTGAGCGCCGATGCCCAGCAGGTCCAGGATCGGATCGGCTACATGCCGCAGAAGTTTGGCCTGTATGAAGATCTCAGCGTCCAGGAAAATCTCGATCTCTACGCTGATTTGCACGGGATCACCACAAAAGACCGCCAAGCAATCTACCCGCGTCTCATGGACATGACAGCGCTTGGGCCTTTTACCAAACGATTGGTCGGGCAATTGTCGGGCGGCATGAAGCAGAAGCTTGGTCTCGCGTGTACGCTGGTTTCTCGGCCGGAGCTGTTGTTGCTGGATGAGCCGACCGTAGGAGTCGACCCCTTATCGCGCCGCGAGCTTTGGGAAATTATTTTTCGGCTCGTCCACGAGCAAGGGCTAAGCGTGTTGCTGAGCACGTCCTACTTGGACGAGGCCGAACGTTGTGGACATGTCGTGGTGATGCATCGCGGGAAAGTTCTAGCACAAGGCGCGCCTGGCGAGATCAGCCAGTTGGCGGCAGGCCGATCTTTTGTCGCCGATCCTCCCGCCGGAAGTAAAGCGCGGGAATTTCAGGCGCGTCTGCTCGATGCACCGACAGTTATCGACGCAGTGCCAGTGGGTGGCCAGGTTCGATTCGTGCGAGCGGTTGACGAATTTTCTCCGACCGCCAGTGAGGGGCGAGATGAGCCAAGCACCGATCCATTAGCGGGCGCGGTCGTTACAGCTATCGCTCCTCGTTTCGAAGATGGGTTCATGGTTTTGCTACACCGAACCGGAGCGGCGCGGGAGTCGCTCGGCGCGATGACGATGAGCTCGGCTCAGGAACAGGAGCATCATGGCGTTGCCGTCGAAGTTCGCGACCTGGTGCGTCAATTTGGTGCTTTTACCGCGGTCGACCATATCAATTTCGAAGTGCAACGCGGAGAAATATTCGGCTTGCTCGGCCCCAATGGTGCGGGAAAGACGACGACGTTTCGCATGCTCTGTGGATTGCTTCCGGCGAGCAGCGGAACGCTTCGAGTGGCGGGTGTCGATTTGCGTCGGGCGAGTGCTTCGGCGCGCCAGCGGATCGGATACGTAGCGCAGAAGTTTTCACTTTACGGACAGCTTTCGGTGGCAGAAAACCTGGAGTTCTTTGCCAGCGCGTATAATCTCCGGCGCGCTCATAAGCAAAGCCGCATCGATTGGGCATTGACTGAATTCGCTCTCAGCGAGTTTGTCGATTTGCCGAGCGGGGATTTGCCCGGTGGTTTCAAGCAGCGGCTCGCGATGGCGACGGCGCTGCTGCATGAGCCGCAACTGCTTTTCCTGGACGAGCCGACGAGCGGTGCCGATCCGCTCGCGCGTCGAGAATTTTGGCGCCGCATCACCGCCCTGGCTCAGCAAAATGTGACGGTCGTGGTTACGACACACTTTATGGAAGAAGCCGAATACTGCGACCGAGTTGCAATCATGGATGCCGGACGCATTTTGGCCCAGGGAACTCCGGCCGAGATCCGCAGCCGAGGGCGATCCGAACCTGGGAGGGTGCCCAATATGGAAGACGCCTTCATTCAGATCGTGGAGTCAGGGCGGCAAAATGAAGCCGCGCGTCGCCATTCAACCCGAGGGGCGGCATGACGGAACACAGCGCTTTTTCGGCCAGAATGCACCGCGCGCTGTCTTTAATCCGCAAAGAGGCACGACAAATCATTCGCGATCCGAGCAGTATCGCCATCGGGATCGTCTTGCCGGTCGTACTGATCCTCCTCTTCGGTTACGGCTTGTCATTGGATGTCACTGACGTTCCAGTGGCCGTAGTGCTCGAGGACACGTCGCCGGCAGCAACGGATTTAGCTGCCAGTTTTCAGCTGTCGCACTATTTTGATGTTCAGCCCATGACCTCTATGCCGCAGGCAGAAGCATTAATGTTGTCGCGCAAGGTCGACGGAATCGTTCGCATCCGGCCCGATTTTGGCCGCCGCATCAATCTTGGCGATGCGGAAGTACAGGTGCTGGTACACGGCGTCGATGCCAATCACGCGCGCATCATTCAAGCCTATGCGCAAGGAGCTGTGGGCCAATGGGTGGCCCGCCGCGCTGCGCAAGGCTACGCAATGCCAACCGGACCGATTGTCGTGCAAAGCCGCATGTGGTTCAACGAGGCGAACGAAAGCCGTTATTTTCTTGTGCCCGGTTTGATTGTCTTGATCATGACATTGATTGGGGCCTTATTAACGGCGCTGGTGATGGCGCGGGAATGGGAGCGGGGAACCTTAGAGGCGCTTTTTGTTACACCCGTGCGCACGAACGAGATCCTGCTGGGTAAAACCATTCCTTATTTCGCCCTCGGTGTCATTGGGTTTGTTTTGTGTCTTGTGGCGGCGAAATTTCTCTTTCATGTGCCGTTTCGCGGCTCCGTCGCGGTGCTGACCGCCGCTTCCGTGGTTTATCTGCTGGTGGCGCTCGGCATTGGCCTGCTGATTTCGTCCGCCTTCAGGAGTCAATTTGTCGCAAGCCAAATCACCGTACTGGTGACATTTCTGCCGGCGGTGATGCTTTCCGGGTTCCTGTTTGATCTGCGCAGCATGCCGGCAATGGTGCGGCTAATGACATACGTTTTCCCCGCGCGCTATTACGTCGCGCTTCTCCAAACGATATTTTTAGCCGGCGATATCTGGGCGGTGATTCTGCCCAACATCGCTGTTCTGTCCGGCATGGCGGCGCTGCTATGGACGTTCACCTACCGCGCTGCGCGAAAGAGCTTGGCCTAGAAAATGTTGGAAGCTTTGTATCGCATACTGGCGCTCACGCGGAAGGAACTGCTGGCGATCCTCAAAGATCCGCGAAGCCGATATAGTTTGCTGATTCCGCCCGTGCTCCAGTGCCTGATCTACGGGTATGTGGCCACCTACGATTTGAACGACATTCCGTATGCCGTGCTTGATCAGGATCGCAGCGCTGCGTCGCAGCAACTTCTTGCCCGCTTCGACGGCTCGGCTGTGTTTCGCCGGATCGCCAATCTCAATCGTGCAGCGGATGTGAAAAGCGTAATTAATGAACAGCGGGTCCTGCTGGTAATTCAAATCGATCAGGACTTCGAACGCCGGCTTTTGTCCGGTCGTCAAGCTGACGTGCAGGTGATCGCCGACGGCAGAAACTCCAACACGGCAGGTACAGCCATCGGTTACATCGGCGGCATCGTCGACTCGTTCAATACCACTTGGCGACGCGAGCACGGCCAGCGATCTATGCCGGTTCGGCTCACGAGCCGAGCCTGGTACAACCCCAACCTCGAAACACGCTGGCACATGATCCCGGCTTTGATCGGCACCCTGACGTTTATACAAACTTTGATGCTCACCGGACTGTCAGTGGCGCGAGAACGCGAGCAGGGAACGTTCGACCAGTTGCTGGTAACTCCGTTTCGACCCGTTGAAATTATGGCGGGCAAAGCGATTCCGGCAATGCTCGTCGGAATCGTTCAGGCGACGCTGGTTTTGCTGGTTGCCCAGCTGTGGTTTCAAATTCCTTTCGCCGGCTCGTTTATCACGTTGTATGCGGGATTGACGGTGTTTCTGCTCGCGGCAGTGGGCATGGGATTGTTGCTGTCGTCCGTGGCGACGACGATGCAGCAGGCGATGCTCTACTCGTTTTTGCTGATCATGCCGTTTGCACTCTTATCCGGACTCACGACGCCGGTGAGTAGCATGCCGATGCTCCTACAATATGTCACGCTCATCAATCCGTTACGCTACGCGATCGATATTGCCCACCGAGTTTATCTCGAAGGAGTCGGATTGGCGCTTTTGATCCCCGAACTTTGGCCATTGGCGGTCATTGCTGCGATTACACTATCGGCAGCTTCCTGGATGTTTCGGCATCGGCTCGCGTGAAGGTATGCGACGACTAGAAGGGACGCAATGAAATATCTCAAAAGGATTGATCAAATTCATATTGTAGCGAGGCTGTTGTGTTTTTTTGCTGCGGGTTGCAGCGTTGGACCAGACTACCGTCGGCCTGAAACAGCAGCTCCGGCGGTATGGCAGGAAGCGCAACAAACCGGGATCGATACTCAAGCGGGCGAATTGGCGGAGTGGTGGAAAGAGTTCAGGGATCCCGTCCTCGATGGTCTCGCCGAACGCGCGGTCAAGAACAATTTGGATCTGCGCATCGCGGAAGCTCGAGTACGCGAGGAGCGAGCATCGCTTGCCGCTACGTCGGCAGGATTGTGGCCCACCCTTGATGTTTCCGGTTCCTACAGCCGAAATCGCGCCAGTCAAAATGCCGTCGGCTCACCGACCCAAGGCGCAGTTGCGGTGCCTTTCGGCGGCCGGCAGCTAGAACAGAATTTTTATCAAACCGGTTTCGACTCCAGTTGGGAAATTGATGTTTTTGGCGGCACGCGCCGGCAGATCGAGGCCGCCGAAGCGATTCTCCAGGCTTCGATTGAAGAGCGCCGTGGTGTTCTCGTGACGCTTCTTGGCGATGTCGCAAGAAACTATATCGATCTGCGCGGTCTACAACGCCGGCTCGCAGTGGCTCAGGAGAATCTACGAGCGCAGCAAGATACGCTCGGATTGACCAAAGTCCGGTTCGACGCGGGGCTAGCCAGCGACTTTGAAGTCGCGCAGTCAGAGGGCCAGGTGAACACCACTGCAGCACAGATTCCTGCACTGCAAAGCGCCCTGAAGCAGGCGGCATATCGAGTCGATGTCTTGCTGGGCACTCAGCCCGGTACGAGTTGGGATGAACTGGCGAAGGTAGCTCCGATCCCTGCGCTCCCGCCCCAGGCACACGTCGGGCTGCCGGCAGATTTGCTCAGACGGCGCCCGGATATCCGCAGCGCCGAGCGCCAGCTTGCCGCCGCGACTGCCCAAGTGGGTGCCGCGACCGCGGATCTGTATCCAAGGTTCTCGTTATTGGGGAACATCGGTTTACAGAGTATCAGCGCGAGTGATTGGTTTTCAGCGCAGAGCCGGTTCTGGTCCATTGGGCCGACGATCAGCTGGCCGGTTTTCGATGCGGGGAGGATTCGCGCGACGATTGAAATCCGCAACGCTCAACAGGAACAGGCGCTCAGGCAATACGAGAAATCCGTATTGACTGCCTTCGAAGACGTGGAAAACGCTTTGGTCAATTACGGCAACGAACAAACCCGCTATCGGTCCTTGCTCGAGGCCGCGGCGGCCAATCGCCGCGCGCTGCAAATGGCCAACGATCTTTATATCCAGGGGTTGGTGCCGTTTCTCAATGTTTTGGACGCGCAGCGTACGCTCTACGCAACCGAGAGCGATCTGGCTCAGAGCGAAGCGAATATGGCATCGAATCTCGTCGCGCTTTATAAGGCTCTGGGTGGTGGTTGGGAAACCGACTGAAACATTCGTCCTTGCGTCATCGGATGTTCATCCTGAGCGCCACGCCCCGAAGTGAGAGATCTTTCACATTAGCCCACGGCGCGGGCCATATAGCACTTACTCAGAGCAATTGGTCGTTCAGTTATTGCATAAAAATAGGAAGTGATCGGGTGGTTGCAGGCTCTTGCCGTGTATGACGGTTTGATCTATTTACAGGAGATAGTTTGAGACTTGTAGAATTGAGAGGAGAGCCCAATGAAGGACGGATTCAAAGTTATCGATGCCGATCGCCACATCCTGGAGCCGAGCGAACTTTATCAAAATTACTTGCCGGAAAAATTCAAAAACCGAGTTCGTCTGGGGGGTCCGAATCAAACGGTGCGTGAAGTCGACGGTAAACCGGTGTCCGACTCGGCGCAACGACCCGGCCGGGCCATGGAAGATTTCGGCTATATTTTTTCGTCTTCCAAACGCTGGCGTGAATGTTTTGCCGATGCGTACGCGAACAAGTTTGATCCGGCCTCGAATCTCCGCGACATGGATCGCGAGGGGATAGACGTCTCAGTACTCTTCCCAACCATCGGTCTATACATTATGTGGCGCGATGATATCGATCCAGAGCTGAGCGCCGCGATCTGTCGCGCCTATAATACCTGGCTCGCCGACTATTGCGATCACGATCGCAAGCGATTGTACGGTGTAATGCTTCTGCCGTTGCAAGATCCGGCACGTGCCGTGGCGGAATTGAAACATGCCCGCGAGAAATTGGGGCTGGTGGGGATTTTCTGGCGTCCCAACAAGTTTTGCGGCCGCACTTTTGCCAGCCCGGACTATTATCCGATTTACGATGTCTGTTCGGAGCTCGGCGTGACGATTTGCGTGCATGAGGGAGCACGCACGGTGTTGCCGCAAGCCGGTTCCGATCGATACAGCGAGTTTGGCCGGCATATCGCTTGCCACCCGTTGGAACAGATGTTGGCCTGCCTCAATTTTTGTGCCGACGGAGTGCTGGAAAAATTCCCCAAATTGAAAGTCGCTCATCTGGAATCCGGCTGTGGCTGGGCGCCATTTTGGCTCGAGCGCATGGACGAGCACTGGGAGCACGAGTCCCACGGTTCGGCCAAGATCACAAAAGAAAAGCCGAGCTATTATTTCAAGCGTAACTGCTGGATCAGTTGCGAGGCCGGTGAAGAATTGGCTCCCGTGTTCTGTGATTTTATCGGCGATGATTACCTGATGATCGCTACCGATTACCCTCACAGCGATGCGATCGACAAGTTTCCCGACAAGACCGTCGGCGCCATTAGCAGCAACGAGAAGATCTCGCGAGCTGCACGCGCAAAAATCCTTTGGGATAATCCCACCAAAGCCTACGGCTTGGGCGCGTAGAGCGTCAAAATCATTTCGAACGTAAAGAGGCTCGCATCAGGAGATCCGAGCCTCTTTACGTTCAATAGTGGCGGTCCCGGTCAATCGAAGCCGGAATTTCCGAGCGCGGGTAAACAGAGGTTCAGGAGTGAAGCTGCATAGAATGCGGCAATGAAAAAGTGAACGTCGAGCCTTCACCGGGATGACTCTCCACGTGAATGTCCCCGTTCATCAGCTCGAGATATTTCTTGACGATATTGAGACCAAGCCCGACGCCATTGTACTCGCCGGTGTGAGCTTCCTGGATCTGCTCGAAGGCGGCAAAAATTCGATTCATATCGTGGGGTTCAATCCCGATGCCGGTATCCGCGACAGTAAATTCAATCCGGTCCGAGTCGGGTCGATTTCTCACTCGGATTTCGATGCGACCGTTGGGTGTAAACTTGAACGCATTACCGATGAGATTTTGTAAAATTTCCTCCAGTTTCGTGATATCGGTAACGATCTGAGGAAGGTCGGGTTCTATCTCCCAGCGCACTTGCAAGCGATTGAGACGGTTCAATTGTTCGACATAGGTTTGTGCATGAGCGATGATTTCTTCAACATCGACGGTCCCGAGCTCGATCGACATTTTCTTCGCATCCAAGCGCGACAAAGCCAAGACATCGTTCACCAGCTTCAGCAGGAATTGCGAATGATGATGAATCTGAGTCATAGCTCGTTTCTGCTCAGGCGTAATATCGCCAAAAAAGCCCTCACCTGTGAGTTCTGCATTGCCCATAATCACGTTCAGGGGGGTGCGCAGTTCGTGTGACATCGCCGAAATGAACTCGGATTTCGCGCGGTTGGCTTCCTGGAGCTCGTTGTTGATCTTTTCCAATTCAGCGGTTTTCAGATTGACCTCGGTGAAGAGGCGCGCATTCTGTGCCGCAACACCGATTTCCTGAGCGATAGACTCGATGTGCTGTAATTCGTCAGCGGCAAACTGCCTTCTGGTTTTGCTCGCAAGATGCAAAACGCCTATGGTCTTGTCATTTGCCTTGATCGGGAAACCAGCGGTGCTCGCAAATCCCATAGCGACGATCCGATTGTGCCCACTGAGCTGCTGATAACGAACATCGTTCTGAAAATCTTCAAATACAAGGCGCTCGCCGGTCTGAAAAATGTTGCCGCTAAGGCCTTCGGATAAATTTCGGCGCTCGAGAGCGCGCACGGCGTTCTCAGTCAAACCGCGACAGGCTTGGAGGCGCAGTTCGGTGTTCTCTTTGTCCAGCATATGGATCCAGCAGGCATCGAAATGCAGCGTTTCGATCATCTTTTCAATCGCCTGATGCAGGACGATTTGCAGGTCCAAAGATTGGCTGACCGCGGCACCGATCGTGTTCAGCACGGCGAGCTGCTGCGCTCTTCGTTCCGATTGACGGAACAGACTGGCTTTTTCTACGGCGACAGCAAGATGCTCGGACATCGACTCGAGGAGCCGAGTTTCTTCAGCGGTGAGTTTCCTCGGTGCTTGGGCATTAAAAAGTATAGCTCCGACCACGCGTGACTTGGTCTTGATCGGAAAGACTGCGAAGAAGCGCATTTTTGCTCGTTCGGTCGCTTTGGTCGTGCTTAGCGCTCCATATCGAGGATCTGTGGTGATGTCTTCAAATATCATTGGCTCGCCGGAATCGCCGACCCGGCCAACAACACCTTGTCCACGGCTGAACGAGCGTCTGCCCGTCGATTCATTGGGAGACGCGCCGAAAGATGCCTGCAATTGCAGCTCTTCCATGCGATCATCAAACAGGAATATGCGCATACTGTCGAAACGAAATATTTCCACGATTTTGGCGATGACCGCATCCGAGATTTCCTTCAGAGATAAAGACTGGTTTACTGCTGTAGTGACCTCATATAAACCCTTGATTTCCGTGGTGCGCTGCGCGACCTTTTGCTCCAAAGTGGCGTAAGAATTCTGCAGAGCGGCTGTCATTTTATTAAATTCAGCGGCCAGCTCTTCAATCTCATCGCCGGTCTTGATTGTCGCACGGTGCTCGAGATTGCCATTTCCAATCGTCGCGACATCTCGGCGGAGCCGCTGAATCGGGCTGGTGATTTTTTGGCTAACCCATCCGATAACAGCCGCGCCGATGAGCAGACCCACGATCAAGAACACGACGGCTGAGCGCTTTACAACTTCAACGTTGGCCAACGCAACATTCGTCGGTTCTTCCAGAATGACTGCCCAGCCCAATTCGGGTACTGGTGCGTAAGTTACGAGGACGCGATCTCCGGTCAGTCCCCGGCCTTCGTTCGCTGGCGCAATATCGGGCCCTTTCTGATTGCGCAAAAATTTATTGACGCCGTCAACCTGTCGCAGATCGGGTCGCTTTAGCACTAATGTGGCATCTTTGTGGGCGATAAGGTTTCCACGTTCATCGACTAAATAGGCGTAACCTGCTGTGCCGAAGTGAATTTTTCCAAGTTCCTCCCATAGAAACGAAAGATCGGCTTCCGCCGAAACGACGCCGACGATGCTTTGCGCAGCGCCCCAGAGCGGAATTGCAAGCGTGATGTACGGTTGTGCTTGTTGCGAGGTATGTACGCTGCTTATGTAATCGTCTCCCTTTAACGCCTTGTTGAATTTTTGGGACGTACTTTGATTGGTCAAATCAGAAGGAAAATAGACCTTTCTGTCTGATACTTTTATAACCTCCATTCCTTGCGCATTGATGACAGAAGCGTCGGTGAAGCTGCTGTCGTTTTTAACCAAAAGTCCAAGCAGCAATTGTTGCTCTTTGCTTGCTAAAGGATAAAGGCTGATAGCGTCAGCGGTATCGGAAAATCGTTCAATCTTCCGGCGAACAAAGTTGCGAATGCGCTCGCCACTCACAGCGGCGAGCTCCGACTGCAAGGCAGCAGCATCGCGTCGGATCTGGTCGACCATGTAAAAATAGCCGGCGACAACGGCAATCGATAGTGCGACGCCAAACAGGCTGAGACCCCACATTAGGAGGCGTCGCCGGATACCGCCGCCACGAAAAAGACCTAGCTCTTTTCCCCAAAAAGTCCGCATAGCACCCGCACGGCATTAGCTAGCTAGTCTACTATGACCGATCCTTTCACTTGATTATGTAAAGCACACGGTATTTGCTACCCTTAGAGGAGAACGGGCTTCGAGGAATTCCGTCGGCGCAGGAATCATGCCACGCTGCTAGCCAATCATACAACCGCAAGTAGCTTATTTCGGAAAGGATTATTGTAGTTGCCTGAGAAATATCGGGCGCGGTCTAATGCCGAAAGCGTCACTTAATGCCAAAAATGAACAGATTTGTCGCTCATCAAATGCTTATGTTTATAAATTGCAATTCCGCCTTAGAATCTTTCTAGAGCCAGCGCGCGTGACATGTCAATAACTTAGTACTCCTCGGTTTTCGTGACGCGCATATCGAAATTATCGCAAACCATTAGAACAATTTGCGCGATCACGCTTTGAGCTGGTAGCGAGCTCGCCGGTTACGCCCGAACAAGTTTCCAAATCAGAGTGAGAGCAGAAATGCTGCCTACGAATAACGAGAGTCGAAGTGGCGCGAATGATTGGAACAACAATACGAGAATCGCAGGAAGCGAAAGATCGTGCTTGCAGTTACGATCAACCTTGCACTCCACCGCCGGAAACAGAAAACAAATCTGCCGGCTCGGAAGGTAGCGGTTGCTGCCAGATGACGAAACCGTTGCGATGTTATTTCTGTCTCGCGACAAAAGGTAGCCGCAGCAATTGCGCCAGACTACTTAATCACCGTATCCGCTTGGACCAGCACGTGCTGCGGTATGGCGACGCCAATTTCACGCGCAGTCTTCAGGTTGATGAAAATTTCGAATTTTGATGGCAACTTAATCGGGAGATCCCCCGGTTTTGTACCCTTCAGAATCTCGACGACATACTCGGCCGCACGCCGGTATAAATCCTCTCGGTTCGGCCCGTAGGAGACTAGGCCTCCGGCATTCACATACCGACGCTCCTCAGTTATTGATGGCAGGCGATTTTTTGTGGCTAATTCGAAAACTTGTTTCGCATACTGATTCATTAAAGGATTCGCGACCACAATCAGCGCATCCACACGAGTGGTTTTGGCAATTTGAAAAGCTCCGGGCAAATCGGGAGTCGGCCCGCGTACTTCTACAGAATGAAGGTCAAATTTAAAACCCTGGGCGGCCTCCTCATATTCTTTAAACGCTATTGCCGGTCCTGGACCAGCGGCGTCCCAGAGAATACCAGCGCGTGACAATCTGGGAAGCAACTCCCTTAACAGTTCAATGCGTTTGGCGCTTATATCCTTACTCAGCGAAGCAATCCCGGTAATATTTCCGCCGGGTTGGGCGAAGCTCTTCACATAACCAGCGGCAACCGGATCAACGCTAGTTACAATGACGATAGGGATTGTTTTGGTCGCTTTCTGAGCGGCCGAGATCGCGACATTGTTTGTCGCTACAATCGCATCAACTTTGTCTCGAACAAGCTCGCTGAGAAGAGCGGGCATACGATCCAACCTCCCCTCTCCGTAGCGATTTTCGAGGACGATGTTTTTACCCTCTACGTAGCCGAGATCGCGTAACCCTTTCCGGAAGGCGTCGAACAATGGCGAAGGAGTCTCGGCAGTACCGGAGGAATATATCAGCCCTATCCGTGGCATTTTCGTGGGCTGCTGCGCCTCAACTGGATGAAACAACCAAAAAATACCAGTAATGATTACCGAAACCGCAATCTTCTCTTTCATGGGTCAATGTCTCGACATCGTCAACGATTAGTCCCGTTAATGCAGGATTTTGCTTCAGGGGGCAAAGTTAGTTTTATTTAATACGATGTAAGTATAACACCTGCCCAAAATTTAGGATGTTAATTTTTGTGAACCTTGTCTCCGTTGGAAGTTTTGGGTAAAAGCGAGAAGAATTCGCGGCAAATGGTAGCCGATAAGGTGACTCGTCGGACGAAATTTTTCTTGTAACCTCTGGAACTATGTGTCTTGTGACAAAAACCCCCGGTCTGTTAGATACCTAATGATCCGGCGGGCATCCTCTTCTGGAGAATGGCCCGTCGTGGTTAACCGAATGTCGGGGTCTAGCGGCTGCTCATAAGAGTCACTCGTCCCGCTAAAGCCCCTAACCTCTTGCCGGCGCGCCTTGGCATACATCTTCTTTGTGTCTCGCCGTTCACGAACTTCCAACGGAGTATCCACAAATATCTCAATGAAACGATTATCGCCGATCATGTGCCGGCATTGGCTTCGTGTCGCCCTGTAAGGGCTCACAGCGGCGACTACAACTACGCCGTGGTGGCGGACGATTTCTGAGGCCACAAAGCCGATGCGAAGAACGTTGGTATCACGATCTTCCTTGCTAAAGCCAAGTCCCCTGGAAAGGTGCGTGCGGACAACATCACCGTCCAACAACGTCACCGCCCGGCCGTGCTCCATCAGCAAAACGGTCAGGATCTCAGCGAGTGTAGACTTACCAGCACCACTTAATCCTGTAAACCAAACGCAAAAGCCTTGTAATCGAGGCTTCGAAAGCATTGGCTCATTCTGCGGAGGCCTAAACCACTCCGGCAACTGTGTTCCGCTGTCAAAGGATCCACTGCGCGCTTGCGTCTCGGAACGAATAGCGACCTGAGTGCTGACCACAATTCGGTTCTCTTTTTCAATCCGGTCCTCATCGGGGAGGAAAACGACCTCCTCCTTACACGGGGCTGGCTTCACTCCGATTTCAGGAGCTACACGTTCGAGGATCTTCTCTGCGTCGTAGTCTCCATAAAACGGTTTGTGTTGTGAGCCCGTGCCCAGATCCGCGTAATTCCGCCCAACGATAAGGTAGTTCGCTCCGTAGTTCCGCCCAATGATCGCTTGGCAGAGAGCTTCGCGAGGGCCCGCCATGCGCGTGGCCAACGGCAAGAGGTTTAGGACATGTCTGCCTTTCTCGTAATATCGTTCCAGTAAAGCTTTATAACCACGCACACGCATATAATGATCAACATCCCCCGGCTTGATCAGACCGACAACCGGTTGGATCAGCAAAGTACCGTCGAGTTCTGCTTCAGTTCGGCTGAGAAGCTCTTGATGGGCACGCGCAACATCCCGTGGTTGAAACGCAATGACATTGCTCGTCCCCACTGCCCGAAGTATCTCCCGAACTTCATTCGGGGTCTTACGGAGTTCGGTAAAATCGTAATGCTTTGGAAGACTGAGGACCTTTAGAGGTCCTGATATACAGGTTCGCCCCCATAAGGCCATTTCGGCCACTAATGGGTGTCGCACGTCCGTCGTGCCAAAGATAAGGTGAGCCTCCTCGGCGGGATCCCATTCGAACACTTCATCAACTGTCATAACAGCGAGCAAGTCGTTGTTGGGGCTTCTGAGGGCAACTTCGTCTCCGAATCGGATAGTCGATGTATCGCGTAAGGGAAGATTAACTGGAATAGGAAACAAAGTGCCGTTCGCCAGGTGCATGTCTTCGAGAACCCGCTTGTAATCAGCTTTGCCCATAAAACGATCCAAGGGCGAGAAGGCGCCGGTGGATAAAAGCTCGAGGTCGCACAACAAACGGGAGGATAATTGTAAAGACGTAAGATTGTTCGCGCGTTCTGCCAATTCTTCGTGTTGCTCAGGATCTACAACTAGGTTGACGAGCTTGCCATGATATGGAGAGATCAGCTCCCGTGTGATTTCACCGCTCTCTGGAGACATAACGTTCATAGCCTTCAGCCCCTTATAGAGCGGTCAATTGCAAGTGTGCGACGATGGGACAATCCGCTTCCCTGTGCGCCGGACACGCGAAAGATCAACTGACTTTGTGCACAGGTGGGCCGTGCGAAGTTTTCCGATGGCTTGTTTTCTGCCAACTTAGTGGAGGAAGGTTCCACCCAGTTTGCACAGACGGAACATACGACGGTACAAGTTCTGAGTATCGTCTTGCGTTGAGCTCTCGCCTCAATCATAACGACACGCAGTGACCGAGCTTTTTACCCGTTAAGGCGGTGACGCGCATTCCTTGTCTCGCTGTCGCTTCAAACCCCACTGTGGCAGAGCCTGTCAAAAGAACAGCATTTGTACCGTTAGTTAGCTCTCTGTTCCTGCATTTTTTGGCCCGCCATTCGCTTGGGTCGACTGGCAGAGCGCCGCGTTAGGACGGCGGCGTTTTCGATCGCCATGCAGTCGCCCTGAGCGAGATGAGGCAATGTCGCGTGAACCGCATCGCCAACCAACGTCGCCCAGCGAGTGCTCCACGTCACGATCGGCGGCCGGCAATAGAGCGACCAGCGAAAAGCACGATCTTTGTTCGTTCATCGACGACCGTTTGAACGTTCTCGTGCCAACCTGCGAAATCTGTTTCAGCCTTTCTCAGGAACTTGGCGGTCCACGACTCCTCGGAGATCTCTTCGCTCTCGGCACTTGGCCGACGAAATTCAGCAAAGCCCTGCCGCGAAGATAGTAACAAACAACGTGTCGTTCCGGCCCATCCACACCGAAATGACTGTCCCATGAAATTTGCAACCAGTCGGTTGGTGGGGAGCGTCAAGCGCCAAGTGGCGACCGGTATTCGCGGCGTGATCCGCGCCCGCGATTTGTTTCGCACCGTGGAATTCTCGTCATTAGCACCAAAGAGGTCGCCTCTGGCTCCGGAACCATCCGCGAAGAATAGGTCAACGCTCGCGGCAGTTTCCTCAAAGCCCGTGACTCTTCGGTTTAGCCGGACGACGTCCTTTCTATTTTAAACTCTGGTGTTTTGTCAGCAAGCAAATCGTGAAGGTCAGCACGATGAAGTTGATTTTATCGTGCGCCGTTCAGCCTTTCATGATCATCGGCTAGTGGAACTGGCCGATGATCTCGCCGGTATTGTGGAGTCGAAAAACATAAGCGCAGGGCCGAACCGACGGTTTGGCGATCGTCCTCGCCAAGACCAAGGTATTTAAGAACATGCATCGCATTGGCGCTGAGCTGTATGCCAGCGCCGATCTTGTTCAACTCCGGCGCCTGCTCGTCATAACCCGCCTTCATGAGACAAGAAGGCTGTTAGCCCACCAATGCTTGCGGCAGCAATTAGAATCTTTTCGACCATGAAAATAAATACGCCATTGTGAGATAATTGGTCCCAGGCTGCCAAACGCCACATTTTTCTGTTCGACAGAATTAGGGAAGTAGAACGGCAAGAACTCGTCGACTGCTCTCGAAAGGAAACGCCACAACAGAATGGAGAAAAGAAAGATCAAAGCCATTTGAGTGCACAAGTGGTAAGCCGATGGAACCGATTGTTTTCAGGACCAGAAGTCTATTGTTGACTACTGGTGCTTTGATGCAGTTGACAATTCTATCGGGCAAAAACCGTCATAGCATCGATATGAGGTGTTTTTATTAGTTTTTTATGGATTCGTGTTGGCATTGTCGGCCGTGGGAGCTGGTTCGAACGTGTAACCAAACCGTTCGATCACCGCGCGGTCTCGGATCGAGACCAGGTCCGCCAATTCGGGTGTGTAATAGGTTGAGTAGTGCGAGTGATTGCCTGTGTTCTTTTTGTCCGAGGCTAGTATATACGCGCGAAGTTCATTGGTCGCAACACCGATTCGTTCTAAAAACTGGATCAAGTCCGATCGCAAGCGTTCTTGGCGACAGAAAAATATCCCATCGGTGTTTCCAAATAGTTGGTTAAATCGAAAAGTATAATATCCCACGCCCGTTCCACGAATTTTCCGCAGATCTTCCTTCGTAATGTTGGGAATGTTTCTCTTTGTATAATCGACTTCGTCGGGCATCCTCTCAATCAAAGTGTCGAGGCGGTGGTTATCCGTACCAAGATTTACAGCATTATAAGTATAGCCTCCGAACTGCTGCTTGCCATTTTCGGATAGCCATGAATGCAGCGGAGTGGCGATGTCCCTAGGCCAGACATGATAATACCAAGAAACGTAAAATTCCCACGGATTGCGAACTGCCCCTAACACTGGCAAATGCGTGTATTGCTTCGGAACCAAAGATCTCGGAAGATGATACCCGATCTCTTTTGCCGACGGAAAAAATCTCATGATTAAATCTGTGATGAATGTTCCACCGGTTCTCGGAAAATGTAGAAACACAAACTTTTCGGTAATGATCACTCTTTCCCTTTTTGAAAAAGGCTTTGTCTTTTGGGATGCGGCTACATGATGTTCTGGTCGCGACGCCGCCGTTGAAGTGATTTTAAAGTGGGGGAGTTTAGCCTCGTATCTTTGGCAATTTTTGCCAAAGATGACCGACCGCGCGTAATTACTGTGTTTGCTGCTGATGGTAATCTGACAATCGAAAATGGTACATTTTGCCGTATCGCTGTCTCTATCAGAGCATTCTGGAGCAAAACGTTTCGCTTGACGAAGTCTTGAAATCCTTCCCGCTTCAAAATGTGTTGTTTGAATCTCTGCCAGGCTGTCCCACGCTCTGGATGCGAGCTGCGCGATTCAATTTCACCTTCAATCAATTGCAATATAAATACATGTGTGGGTAGTCGCTGCAATTTCGTAAGAACCAGGTTGTACTCACGCTCTAACCTAGGCTGTTCAGTTACTCCCATCGTATACGTAGATAGATGGAATCGGTTCAGTAAGAAGACTGCCGCATCATCTTCGTTGATGACTCCGGTGGCGTAATCAATGAAGTTCTTCATCAGTCGAACTTGCAGTTTAAAAATGTCCTTGATCGGACGTTGATTCCAGGACAGCAATAGATCCCCTTCGGAATAGTCATATACATGTCTAGTACGAAGCTTCGACTTGAGGTACTTCTGAAAAGTATCTTTGCCGGATCCAGAGATGCCTTCAATAATTATGATTCGGCTTGATGACAGGATGCTGTCGAGTGAAAAACTTGGCAGAGTAGGTGCTGAAAGTTTTTGGTGATTCTTTCTGTCTAACGTCGTGGCGGCTCCCTCCGGTTCGCTCGAATCTATACCGCCAACTCCCGATGCACTACCCCAAACTCTCACTGGCAGGATTACCATGAAATTTTCCTATTGTTTCCTCTAAATGACACTCGCAGCGAAGGGGTTTTTATCTTAGGGCTGGTCCTCCGTGTTATTACCGGCCTGCACTCATATCCTAAAATTGCAACGATTGTCAAACAACGCCAATATTTGACAGCAATTCTTGTATGAAACCGTTCAGCCCAACAATGATTTTTCTTTGTTCGAGCCATTCTTTAGCACCCGATCCGGCTCGACCGAACTGCATGAAAAACATTTTTAAGAACCGGCACATGATTCAGGCCGGAATTCAAATATTTAATTATTGTCGTCTTGGGTACAGGACACTATTGTGCACGACTTCCTGCACCGTACGAATGATTGCTCGGATGCAGGATTCCGGCGACATCTCGACAGTGCGGAGGTGAACTTCCGGTGCCAGCGGGGGTTCGTACGCGCTGTCAATGCCGGTGAAATTGATGAGCTCGCCACGGCGGGCCTTGGCGTAGAGACCCTTCACATCGCGGCGTTCACATTCTTCCAATGGCGCGTCGACAAAGATCTCGATGAACTCTCCGGCATCGAAGAGGTTCCGCGCCATTTCCCGCTCACTGCGGAAGGGGGAAATAAAAGCGACAATGACGATCAAACCGGCATCCACCATAAGCTTGGCGACCTCGGCGACTCGACGAATATTTTCGACCCGGTCAGCCTCGGTGAATCCAAGATCCCGATTGAGCCCATGGCGGACATTATCACCATCGAGAATGTAAGTGTGTTTGCCTTCGGCATGGAGGCGCTTTTCCAACAGGTTGGCAATCGTGGATTTTCCCGAACCGGAGAGACCGGTCAACCAGAGGCAGCGCGCTTCTTGATGCTTGATCATTGCCCGCGCGGGCTTGGTGACCTCAAGAGCTTGCCAGTGAACATTGATCGCTCGACGTAGCGCAAATCTGATGAGACCGGCTCCCGCCGTATCGTTCGTTAGTTTATCGATAACGATAAACGCGCCCAGCCGTTTATTATCGACATAGGGTCGAAACGGCACGGGCCGATCGAAGCTCACAGTGACGGTGCCGATTTCATTCAAAGCAAGGGTTCTGGTGGCAAGGTGCGCGCCGGTGTGGATGTCGAGTTGGTGCTTGATATGCGTGACTGTTACGGTGGCAGATTTGTTGTGGATGAGCGCGGCATAGGGGCGGCTGGGCAGTAGGGCGTGTTCGCTCATCCATAGGATATCTGCTTCAAACTGGTCCGCGCATTCGATCGGATGCGCGGCGCTTGCAATCACATCGCCGCGGCCGACATCCACATCATCCGCCAGTAGCAAAGTAATGGATTGACCGGCATTGCCGACTTCCCACGGCTCTTCGTAAAAAACGATCTTTTTGACCGCGCTGCGAACTCCCGAAGGACTTATGCAAACGGGATCGCCCGGCTTCACGGACCCACTGGCGATTCGTCCAGCAAATCCCCGGAACTCGTGATTGCGACGGTTGACCCATTGCACCGGCATCGCAAACGGTCTGCTGATTTCGCCATGCTCGACCGGAACAGTCTCGAGCCAGTCGAGCAGCGTCTTTCCCTCATACCAACGCATTTCAACTTGGCTGAGCTCGACAACATTCTGGCCTTCCAGAGCCGAAAGCGGGATTGCCGTGATTGTTTCGAAACCGAGATCCTGAGCGAAACGTCGATAGGCGAGCTCGATTTCTTCAAACACATTTTTGGCCCAGTCCAACAGATCCATTTTGTTGATCGCCAGCGCCACATGGCGGATACCCAACATAGAAACGATCCGGCTATGGCGTTTTGTCTGCGGCAACACTCCTTTGCGGGCGTCAATCAGCAAAATCGCAGCTTGCGCCGTCGAGGCTCCAGTCGCCATATTGCGCGTGTACTGTTCGTGTCCTGGCGTATCGGCGACAATGAAGCGCCGGGTTGGTGTGGCAAAAAACCGGTATGCGACATCAATGGTGATGCCTTGCTCGCGCTCGGCCTGCAGCCCGTCGACCAATAACGCAAAATCCAAGCGCTCGCCTTGCGTGCCAAATTTTTGTGAGTCTTGTTTCAGTGCCTCCAGCTGATCCTGAAAAATAAGCTTTGTTTCATAGAGTAGGCGGCCAATCAGAGTCGATTTGCCATCGTCAACGCTGCCGCAGGTGATAAAGCGCAGCGTATCCATCAAAAATAGCCTTCCTGTTTTTTTCGCTCCATAGAGCCGGCGCCGTCGTGGTCAATAATCCGTCCCTGGCGCTCGGATGTGCTCGCGCCAAGAGTTTCAGTGACAACCTGATCGAGGGTCGTGGCATTGCTGTCAATCCCGGCGGTCAGCGGATAACAGCCGAGGGTGCGAAATCGGATCATGCGCAGTTCCGGCTGTTCGCCGGGTTCCAAGGGCAAACGGTGATCGTCAACCATAATCCATTGGCCGTTACGCTTAACCACCGGCCGTTTGGCTGCGAAATAAAGCGGCACAATCGGAATATTTTCCTGTCGGATGTATTGCCAGATGTCGCCTTCGGTCCAATTGGATAGCGGAAATACACGGACGGTTTCTCCGGCATTGATCCGCGTGTTGTAAAGATTCCAAAGCTCCGGACGTTGCGACTTCGGATCCCAACGATGACCGACAGCTCGAAATGAAAAAATGCGCTCCTTGGCGCGCGATTTCTCTTCGTCGCGTCGGGCACCGCCGAACACGAAATCGAAGCCGTGGAGATCAAGGGCTTGCTTGAGCGCCTCGGTCTTCATCACGTCGGTGTGATATGCCGAGCCGTGGCTGACCGGCCCGATGCCTTCGGCGGCGCCGCGCGGGTTCGTATAGGTAATGAGTTGAAACCCGAGTTGCCCTGCCGTACGGTCGCGAAATGCAATCATCTCGCGGAATTTCCAGCCGGTATCAATGTGCATCAATGGAAATGGAATGGGCGCCGGATAGAACGCTTTCTGCGCCAGGCGCAGCATCACCGAAGAGTCTTTGCCGATTGAGTAAAGCATGACCGGCTTTCTTGCGGTGGCCGCCACCTCGCGGATGATTTCAATCGACTCGGATTCGAGCTCTGAGTACACGTCGTGGTTCATGAGAACATTTGAACTGAGAAAATCAGATCCTTATAGCGTACCTTCCTCAAAGACGTCCAGCGCCGATCCGTACGGCAGGTATAATTCCGTGCGCGGCTGATATTGCTCGGGTGCCTGGATTAAAACGGTCTTTTGACTTGAAGAGGAGAGCGAAACTGACGTAGGTATGTTAGAGCTATTCGGAAGGCGCGAAGTCCCGGCCTGTATAGGAGGTGAGCGATGCTAAAAACCCATGGAGTGCTGCATTTTAGTTTGCCGGTCACCGATTTAGATCGCAGTCGAAAATTCTACGAGCAATTGCTCGGCATGAAAGTCGTCGAACAATCGCCGCGGATGGTGTTCCTACAGACCGGTGACGACTATTTAATCTTGGCAAAGGGAAGCGAGCCGCTGAAATACGATTCATCGAAAAGCACGCCGGTGCACCATGCTTTCAAAGTCAATCCCGAGGATTTCGAACCTTCGATCGAGTTTCTGCGCAAAAACGGTGTTGAAGTGTTCAACATCGAAGACCGAAACCAGGGAGTCTTCTGGGGACCGCAAGCGTATTTTCTAGATCCGGACGGAAACAAGCTGGAAATCTATGCCGGACCGGGGGCGAAGAAGAGTTGAGGATTGCGATTCGAAGTACAAAGCTCTCACGTGGCGGAAAATAGAATCGCGGAAAGATTTTTCCCTGCGTTCGAAATGACCTTGACATAGCAACAGCAGCGTACTCAGTTCAAACACGCTGCTGCCAGTGACTGTTTAGTGCAGGCCGGCTTGACCAGTTCACTTGCCTCGGCTTGCAGTCCATTTCGCACTACCGCCAGCGCCCTCGATTGCATTCCCGTTGACGTTTCCAGTGTATTGAGTGCTACCCGCGGTGAATGTGATCTGGCTGCCGTTGAGCTTGCCATTGATTGGCGTTACCGTCGAGCCATTCTTAAGTGTGCCGGTAATGTTCTGAAAGCTTTGTTTGATCGTCAAGTCGCCTTGCGGCGTTTTCCAATTACCGTCTACTTTTGCCGGGACGATCCATAGGTGAGCGGTGCACCAGTTGGTGCAATTTTCGACCGTGGCGTCTTGATCGGGCTTCCAATCTTCCATATCAAAAGTGTTCGAGACGATCCGGGTGCCAGGTTTCAAATTCAAGAGTTTCGGCCGCAATTTCATATTGATGCTCGGCAGCAAGAACATGGTGATGACCTGAGCCTGTGAAAAGTCGCTCTCGAACAGGTCCGCTTTCATAAAGCTTGCTTTCTCACTTACGCCTTCTTTGGCGGCATTGCGCTTT
>Ga0207650_10000628_pt1 | contig 28146 bp, 30 predicted proteins | sample KBSS63metaG_FD_184325 | JGI IMG/M metagenome (GOLD analysis project Ga0207650, IMG submission 184325) | Switchgrass rhizosphere microbial communities from Kellogg Biological Station, Michigan, USA - KBS S6-3 metaG (SPAdes) (version 2) | ecosystem: Host-associated > Plants > Roots > Rhizosphere...
AGTGGAATGCCGGGGAAACCGCCTCCCGTTCCAATATCAATGATTTCAGTTCCAGCCGGAAAATCAAACACAACTGCAATGCTCAATGAATGCAGCACATGTTTTTCATATAAGCTGTCAATGTCTTTTCTTGAAATCACGTTGATCTTGGTGTTCCATTCTTTGTACAATGCTTCCAATGCTTTGAATTGTTCAATTTGCTTTGGAGTAAAATCAGAAAAATAGCTGAAGAGGATTGAGGCCCCCTGTCCTCCGCCCGCAGGCGGAGAACCTGGATTGTCATTGTTTAATTCTTGTTGCATTTTAAATTGACGACGTAAATGAACAAATATTTGTGAGTTGACTTTTTGTAATAGATTTTCCTAAGTGGGGGAATTACCAAATGTACATCGCACTCTTGTACGTTCAAGACCTACTCAACTTTTTTTGAAACCACAGAGGCCACTAAGTTTTTACACAAAGAACACGGAGAAATCTCTGTGCGCTTTGTGTTTTCCTCCTTTGTGACCTTTGTGGTTCATCCCTGCTCAATAAATTTCAGAATCCTGATAGCTATCGGGACTGTGAGTGACCCAACGAACGACGATAGTGAAATTTGATAGCTGCATCATCATCAACTTTATATTAAAGAACTCATAGAATCAAAAAAGTTTCTTGAACCTAAGTTCTCCGCCATACGCGGGGAAAAGGGCTCTAATTCCAGGTTTTCTTTGGTTTCTTCCACAAAGCAGGAGCAAAAATTATGTAGTATAAAAACATCCAGAAATCCCAGAAGAAAAACCATTTGAAAAGATCTTCTTCCTCTAATTTTTTCATCGCTTTTTTCCAGATAATAGCCTGTGTAACCAGGCGAATGACAAAAGGAATCAATGACCACCGCCAATCAAAAAAGATGATTGACAATACAAATAAAGGATAAAAGAAAAAGAAACTTGCTGTGTAAAGTCCAAGTAACCACTGGTGCGACGTTCTGTAGAATTTTCCTGTTGAGTAATGCCGGTTCTTTTGTTTCATCCATTCTTTCCATGTTCGCTTGGGCCTGGAAATGGTGAAGGCCTCCGGATCAATTACAACTGATGTATTATTTTTTGTGGCCACACGGTTAATGAACAAATCATCATCACCACTTGGAATATGATTAATAGCCGAAAATCCTTTATTGCGAAAGAAAACATCTCTCCGGTATGCTAAATTTCTTCCAACGCCCATATATGGTTTTCCAGCTAACGCGTAACCAAAGTATTGTAGGGCGGTATGAAAGGTTTCAAAGCGTATTGCTTTGTTTAAAAATCCGGGCATTTTTTGGTAGGCTCCATACCCAAGTGCTACTTCTGTACTATTGCTAAAAACGTCCTGCATTTTATACAACCAGTTTTCGCTGGCGGGCACACAATCAGCATCGGTTAACAAAACAATTTCATGCTTGGCTTCTTTAATACCAACGGAAAGAGGAAATTTTTTTCCGGCGATCATTTTGGCTTCCTGTCTTAATTCAACTATCTGTAGTTTTTTAAATGTCTTTTGTAATTCCTCTAAAATGTATTTGGTATCATCCACTGAATTATCGTTTACCACAATGACTTCATGGGTGGAAGGATAGTTTTGAACCAAAACACCAGGAAGATTTCTTGTAATGTTTTTATCTTCATCCCGTGCACAAACAATAACTGAAACTGGATGTTGCAATGAAGATTCTTTTTCTTTTGGTCTGTAAAAAGCTACTCTTCTAAAGAAATAGAGGTAATAAAACAATTGTATGGCAGTAGCCAATGCAAACGCATAAAAAATAAAAGCCTTCCAACCCATAAGCATGGCCGCTAAGGTAGCCCCTGTCCTCTAAAGGGGCGACTTAGATTGAAGAATTTTTTTATTTCCGAAATTGGCCCTTAACTGGTAAACATTTCAGGCATAAAACTTATCTAAACAGCACGCGGCACCTTTGTTCATTTAATTTAGATAGTTCCCTTTATACAAAATGCAATTTCTTTGCGCATCAAAATTTCATTCTTCTCATATTTGTGTTCTTGTATATGAAAAGGAAAAAAGATTCATGATGGACGTCAATAATATTAAATGTTCAGACATCCTTTCAAGGGAAAGGGGGATGTACTATGCCTGATTTGACATTTGAATTACATAAAACAGACGATAAATCCGCTGCGCGAGCTGGCAAGATTATGACCGACCATGGTGAAATTGAAACTCCCATCTTTATGCCCGTTGGAACAATAGGCAGTGTGAAGGCTGTTTCGCAACAACAATTACTGGATGAAGTGAAGCCGCAAATTATTTTGGGAAACACATATCACTTATACTTACGACCCGGAATGGAGGTGATAGAATCAGCAGGAGGGTTGCATCGGTTTATGAACTGGCAACACCCGATTCTCACGGATAGTGGTGGCTTCCAGGTTTTTTCCTTAGCAGGTAACAGAAAGATCAATGAAGAAGGCGTAATGTTTCAAAGTCACATCGACGGGAGTAAACATTTATTCACTCCTGAAAAAGTTATGGACATTGAAAGAACCATCGGTGCAGATATCATGATGGCATTTGACGAATGTCCACCTGCGAACTCGGAATATAAATATGCAGTTGAGTCCATGAAACTCACTCATCGCTGGCTGGACAGGTGTGTTGACCATTTTAATGCAACCCCGGATAAGTACGGGTATACTCAGAATTTGTTTCCTATTGTACAAGGTGCAGTTTATCATGATTTACGAAAGGAATCCTGCCACTACGTGGCGTCAAAAAACACAACTGGTAATGCTATTGGCGGACTAAGTGTTGGCGAACCTGAGCCAGTAATGTATGAAATCTGCCAACTGTGTTGTGAGGCTTTGCCTAAAAACAAACCACGCTATTTAATGGGCGTTGGAACGCCCTGGAATATTTTGGAGTGCATTGCGCTGGGAGTTGACATGTTTGATTGTGTAATGCCAACCCGCAATGGACGCAATGCCATGTTGTTTACAACGAAAGGGGTGATTAACATCGACAACAAGAAATGGGAAAAAGATTTTTCTGCAATTGATGAAGGACTGGATTGCGATACCAGTCATTATTACAGTAAAGCTTATATACGACACCTTTTCAAGGCAGGAGAAATTTTAGGATTGACTATAGCATCAATTCAAAATCTTGCATTTTACTTATGGTTGGTAAAAGAAGCAAGGAAACATATTGTAGAAGGAGATTTTTTTAACTGGAAGAACGAGATGATACCGGTATTAAAAACCAGACTATAGCTCCGGTTCGTTTGAATATCTCTAAAAGGTATCGGAAATTATTTCTGTTCAAAAAATCAGACGTTCGCTTCCTTTCCCTTCGGGAAGGGCATTAGCAGAATCTTAAACTTTTTAGAAGGGCCACCGGGGATGGGCTTTTTATACTTACTTCGCTCCGCAATGCTCACAAAAATCGACTGGTATATAGTAAGAAAGTTTTTTACCACCTTTCTTTTTTGCATGCTGTTATTTACAGTGATTGCTGTTGCCGTGGATAGCAGTGAACATACAGACGATTTCGTAAAATCAAATTTGAGTACTACACAAATTATCAGGCAATATTATCTTGGTTTTGTTCCCTGGATATGGGGGTTGCTATACCCGCTGTTTGTTTTTATTGCCGTAATTTTTTTTACCAGTAAAATGGCAATCCGATCAGAGGTTATTGCGGTTATTGCCAGTGGCACATCGTACGGCCGATGGCTGCGTCCTTATATCATTTCAGGAGTCATTTTCGCTACAGGTTTATGGTTTGCCAACCGTTATGGTATTCCAAAAGCTACTGCCATAAAAAATGCTTTCATGGCTAAATATGTCGACATCCCCACCGGTGGAAATGATGTTGGCCGGTGTAATACCTGTTTTTATAAGCGCATTGATTCTATTACCTATGTAGGGATAAAATATTTTGACACCACGTCAAAAACGGCCAGCATTTTTTTCCTTGAAAAGGTTCGCGACGGTAAGGTATTTTACAATCTTCGTGCTCAAAAAATGGAATGGGATACCTCCAAAAGAAACTGGAAACTCACAAGTATTACCGAGCGAACGATTGATGGCATGAAAGAAACGCTTCGCGAAATTCCTTCGATGAACATCGATCTCAAACTCAAACCGAGAGATCTGTCAAACGATGAATTTTTGAAAGATAAACTGACCACGCCGGAGCTGACTGAATTCATCCGCACTGAAAAACTCAGGGGCAGGGAGGGGCTTGAGGCCTTTGAAGTAGAAGCGTACAGGCGTTCCGCTACACCTTTCACGGTTTTATTACTGACTATGATTGGTGCTATCATCGCAGGCCGAAAAACCCGCGGCGGCAGCGGCTTACATTTGGCGTTGGGAATTGTTATCGCTGCATTGTTTATTTTATCAGATCGGTTTTCTACAGTGTTTTCTGTGCAGGGTAGTCTTCCGCCACTGATTGCTGCATGGTTGCCTAACACAATTTTTGGTTTGGTTGCACTATATGTGTATTTGAAAGCTCCTAAATAGCTAAGACTGCAACATCGATTTTGCTGCCCCATGGTCATTCAATAACTTTACGCTTCACTAATCATAACTCGCTCAAAAAGTTTCGAATGGGAATCATTAAAGAACGGTTCAGGGAAAAAGGCAATGCAGTTGCAGCCGAAATCAAAGAACTTTTAAAAGAACATGGTAATAAAAAAATAGGTGAGGTTCAACTTTCGCAAATATACCAGGGCATGCGTGGTATCACTGGCCTTGTAACAGAAACTTCATTACTGGATGCACAGGAAGGTATTCGCTTTCGTGGATGTTCCATTCCCGAACTGCAACAAAAGCTGCCCAAGGCAGATGGTGGTAGCGAACCTTTGCCCGAAGGATTGTTTTACCTCATGCTGGTAGGCGAATTGCCGTCCACCGAACAGGTACAACATGTAACATCGGTATGGCAGCGAAGGAGCCATGTACCCAATCATGTTTTTGATACTATTGAAGCACTCCCTGTCAACACGCATCCAATGACACAGTTTGTTGTAGCAGTTATGGCATTACAAACAGAAAGTCAGTTTGCAAAACGTTATGCTGCGGGCATGAACAAGAAAGATTATTGGGATGCCGTGTTTGATGATTCAATGGATTTGATTGCAAGACTGCCACGTGTAGCCGCTTACATTTATCGCAGAAAATATAAAAACGGTGATCACATTCAACCCAATGGTTTGTTGGATTGGGCAGGAAATTTTGCCCATATGATGGGATACGAGGATGAAAGTTTCAAAGAGTTGATGCGTTTATATATGTCCATTCATGCTGATCATGAAGGTGGTAATGTATCGGCGCATGCAACCCATCTTGTAGGTTCTGCCCTGTCCGATCCTTACTTAAGTTTTGCTGCAGGAATGAATGGCCTGGCAGGTCCGCTTCACGGTTTAGCCAACCAGGAAGTCATTAAGTGGATTTTTGAAATGCGTGAAGAATTAAAAACTGAACTTCCTACCAAAGATCAAATTGCTGAATATGTAAAGAAAACTTTGGGACAGGGAAAAGTAGTTCCAGGGTACGGACATGCAGTGTTGCGTAAAACAGATCCTCGTTTTGCCGCTCAAATGGAATTTGGTAAGAAGCATATGCCTGATGATCCATTGGTGCAAACAGTATGGAATATTTACGAAACTGTTCCACCAATATTGCAATCTCTCGGAAAAATAAAAAACCCGTGGCCCAATGTGGATGCACATAGTGGGGCATTGTTGGTACATTATGGAATGGTGGAGTATGAGTTCTACACGGTGTTATTTGGAGTTAGCCGTGCATTAGGTGTATTGGCAAGTTTGTGTTGGGATCGAATACTTAATTTTCCTATAGAACGTCCGAAATCTGTTTCTACGCGACTGGTGAAGAAGTGGTTGCAGGGCGAAGATGAAATTTGGGGAGAGTAATCCCCCGTCTACGTGAAGGCGGAGGCAAGCATTCGAATCTGGTCGATCTTAAAAGACAGGGCTTGTAATATGCAACCATTAAATGGCAATTTTCAACTTTCGCTGTATCACTAGTAGTCATTGTTTCATCAACTCCCTTCAACATGGTGGATCATTTAATTATAGTTTGTTTCTCAAACTTTATGAAGTCTAAGAATGATTCATAATGCAGTAACATTGTAAAGTTAGAAATGATAAATTTTCATGTAACGAAAAAAGTGCGTTTATTAAAGTATTCCTATGTGAAAGATTGCACAAATAAAATTTCTCCCACCTGAGTCTTCCGGGAGGGGGATAGAGGCTTCAGAAAAAATTATCCAATGACTTCAAACTGATTGGCTTTTCCCAAATTGTAAGTTTTGCTCCATCTAATTCAGAAGGCATGGTTGGACGAAACGCACTAATTAAATGGAACTGAATATCGGGGTATTTCTGGTAAAGCTCCGGCAGTTTATCCCAACCTAATCCATCGGGTAAATTGTAATCAATAAATAAATAATCGGGGACGATTTCTGTAAGTCGGGACATACCATCGTTCAATGTATGAGCAATATATACCTCGTAATTTTTGCGTAGGAAATATGTCTTCATTAAAAGACAGAGGTCCACTTCGTCGTCAATAATCAAAACCTTTTTGCGAGCCATCATAATTCAGCAATAGATTACTTCTTTAATTATCGTACCAAACTCATAAACCTGCCTTACTACGCTCAGCGTAAAATTAGGTATTGCTCATTATTTTTCTAAACCGAAATCTATTAATTTCTGCATTCAACTAGCAGTTCGGTTTGGTATGATATTTTTAAACACTAGCTAATAATTGCTCATTTTTAAATAGTGTATTATGACTACAAGAAGTAAAGTTATTCTGGGACTGGCAGGAGCCGCCGCAGCAGGCGTCATTGTAGGTCTTTTGCTTGCACCTGAAAAAGGTTCTGAAATCAGGAAGAGGGTTGGCGAGACTGCTACTGATTGGGCAGATCGTTTGTCTGAACTTTTCACAAGTGCAAAAGGTGAAGTTGACAATCTAAAATCCAAAGGCACTAACGTTGCCAGGGATGCAGCTAACAAATTCAGCAACGTACAGGAAAGCTACAGCTAAGGTCCCACCGCATTGCAGGCCTACGGGCCTGCTTTTCTTTTTATCTTAAAGAAAGTTCTTATTCATGGAGCAAGAAATTAAGCAACCCAAAGAAGATCTTAAAACTAAAGTCAATCGACTCAAAGAGCATGTTGGCGATTATGTAAACACTTTTACCCAGATTGCAAAAGCAAAAGCAGTCCGGGGTGCATCTAATGCAACTGCGGGAATCATAATTGGAGTTACGGCATTTTTCTTTGCGTTCTTCTTCTTGTTTTTTATCGGGTTCGGATTGGGCTGGTGGCTTGGAACACTATTTAATAATATGGCAGCAGGTTTTTTTGCTGTGGCAGGCTTCTTCTTATTATTAATTGGGCTGATGTTTGCGCTCCGCAAAAAATTAATTGTACCTATGATTCAGAAAATGATTATCTCGAAAGTTTATGAGTAAAATCAAAACATACAACGACCTTTTGCAGGAAGAACAAAGGCTTCAGCAAATATTAAAAAGCCAGGAACTAGTCATTCGTGAGGACCTGGTAAATATGAAAGAAAACCTGGAACCGATAAAAAAAGTGTATGACCAGGTACATAAAATATTTACAAGAGACAACCGCGTACCTGTATTTAATGTAGGGTTGGAATTAGGAATTGATATGATTTTAAGAAGGTTTATTTTGGCCAGAGCAGGCTGGTTTGCTAAAACCTTTGTTCCTTATGTTATTAAAAATTATGCTTCTCATATCATCGGAGAAGAAAAACGAAAGGCAATCATTAAAAAGATTGAGGAAATGTTTAATAAAATCCGGCCAAAAAGAGACAAGCCGGCGGAAGTGGCAGCCATTTAAATGTTGCCTAGGTGACCACGCTGTAGAAGTTCTTCCATTATATCACTTTATTTTGAGGAAATAGATTCAGGTAAAACGAATTTTAAAACGTGCATAAAAAAGGTATAGTTTTTAGAGACTAGTTAGTACATCTTTAAATGCAATTTTATGTTACACACAAAGCATTGGAATATTCCTCCGAAAACGAAAGGGAAAGGAGAATCTGATGCCAATGGAAGAGAAGGTGGTGACGATTCACTGGTGAATTCATCACCAACTGACAGCCGTTCCGACGAAAAAGTAGTGGTGAATGAGCAAAGGTCTGACAAAATTGTAAATGGACCTTCTCAAACAGCTGTCAACACAAGCGAAGGAAGCAGCTTTGATGAAGAAATATTGGAATAAAGTTAGATGAGTAATTAATTGAAGAAAGGATTTACTATTTAACCTCCTGGTATTTGTCGATTGAAACTTGGTGGATGTGATGAATGAATGGCCGGGAGGTTTTTTAATTTTTTATTGGAGGCCAGGTTTAACTGTTCCGCAATGCGGGACAGTTTTATTTTGCCATACCGAGTTCTGTCAACTTTCGACCTCTACATTTTAAAATAAAAAAGGTGCAGCAAAAAACTGCACCTTATTAAAATGAGTAATTACTTTTAGTCAACTCTTCTGAAGCCACCTGCAATTAGTGAAAGTACAAACAGCACCAGGAAAATAAAGAATAGAATTTTTGCAATTGATGCAGCACCAGCGGCTATACCACCAAATCCAAAAATGGCTGCTATAATAGCTACCACCAAAAAGATAATTGTCCAACGTAACATAAGTTAAAGGTTTTGTTGATTAATAAATTTTCGTAGTTATAAATTAAAGAACCGTACCATAATGATCCTTTTAAAGAATTTTTTTAATAACCGTTGAGATGGTTTTTTTGAGGAAAATGTTCTACTAAACATTATTAATTGCGAATCGGTAACTATGATGTCTAAGGGATGAATTTTTGGTATCATTTTTTCGATATTCAACCGGGCATGGGTGTGTCGTGCCCATAAACTGATGGATTGTAGAACTTTTTAACTATTGCTTCCTATGCAAAAAATAAATTTCTCAACAAATGCGGCTACCGTTTCAACAATGATGAATGCCGGCAAACCTGCAATGCCGTTACTGGCCCGGCAACCATTCGTAGACCGAAAAACATCTGATCCTTCCTCAACTTCTCCCAAAGGGGAGAGGTATCCAATCCCTTCTTTTTTTGAGTATAGGATCAAACCCCGAGACAACGATCCGCTTTAAACTTTTTAGTTCACCCTAAACCATTTACGACGTCCCTTTGGGGACGTTTTATTTTTTGCTCCTAGCCGGAAAGGTTTGCTAATAGTCGGGAATTTGAATACTGTTGAGATCGTTGGAGGTAAGTGTGATATCACCTCATTTCGGGGAATTGACTCCTCAAAATTTGTTGTGCTTAACTTATATCAAAATAACTATTCTTATCTCCTCAAATTCGAATACACTTAATTAGTTGAAAATCAACTTTTTTAAAACAAATTCAGCAATTCTCAATTTTTGGTGTTTCGCTTGTCTTATAAAGAATACGCCAGAATCATTCATTCTTAATCCGCCAAAATCAGCAAACATGATCAATCAGACTTTAGCTCAAAAGCAGCGACTGAAGATTTTGCCCCAACAGATCCAGTTGCTGAACTTCTTCCATTTGAACACACTCGAATTAGAACAACGCATTTTACAGGAAATAGAAGACAATCCGTTGTTGGAAGATCAGAAAAATGAGTTTGAACCTGTTGTAGAAAAATTTAATAAAGATTCGGTGCAGGATTACCAGGACTGGGAAGAATATGGCTATGATGACATCCCGGATTACAAACTGGAATATAATAACTACTTACATGATGATAAATTGCCGGAAAGGCCGGTTGTAAATAGCTACGATTATCGTAAATCTTTAAAGGACCAGTACAAATTGAGCACCGATAATGAAAGAGAAATTGAACTGGCAGAATTCATTATTGACTCGTTGAACGAATGCGGACTGATGGAACAGGATATGGAGGCTCTTGCTGAAGACATATCGTTCAAACAAAACAAATGGGTAGAAGCTGGTGAAATCGTAAAAATTTTAGAAAACATTCAGCAACTTGAGCCCGTAGGCATCGGTGCACGCAACATAAGGGAATGCCTGTTGATTCAACTCAACAGAATGAACACTAAGCGTCCCGATGTAAAAATGGCCATCAAGTTGTTAGAAGACCATTTTACAGATATCCATAATCGAAATATGGATAAAATAAAACTTCATCTTGGTTTAGATGAGGAAGAACTAAAAATAATATTGAAGCTAATTGCCACCTTAAAAATGAAGCCTGTGGTGGAATTACAGGATGGCGTTAACACCAACCAGAATATATTACCCGATTTTATTGTTACACGTAGTGGCGATTCCATTGAGGTATGCTTGTACAGGCAACGTTCCGAAAGTCTAAGTATTAATTCTTCCTGGAAAGAGATGGCGCAGAACAATGCTAAAGTAACCACCGATAAATCAGCAGTTCAGTATATTAAAAACAAACTACAGTCAGCCCAGTGGTTTATTCACGCCGTGCAACAAAGAGAGTCTACAATGCTCAAGATTATGAGAGCAATTGTACAAATGCAATACGATTATTTCATAACCGGTGACATCAATCAACTGAAGCCAATGATTTTAAAAAACATTGCTGAAATGGTAGGCGTTGATATTTCAACCGTTTCCAGGATTACCTGTAATAAATATGCTGAATCTCCATTTGGACTCTTATTATTAAAAGATCTTTTCACAGAAGGTATTGCAAACCAGCAAGGACAGGTAATCAGTAATAAAGTTATCCAATCCGCAATTGAGGAAGTTATTGAAAGCGAGGACAAGCACAATCCTTATACCGACCAGCAGTTGGTAAAGATTCTTTCTCAGAAAGGTTTTTCAGTGGCCAGAAGGACAGTTGCCAAATACAGGGAGCAATTGCAAATCCCCGTGTCTCATGTTCGGGGCTTGTGGGCATAAGTTTTTACATTTGATATCAAAACACACAAATTCTTTTTACGAACCAATAAAAACAATTTAACTAAATGCAAACCATTTTAATTATTGATGATGACCGTGACATGTGCCTTTTGCTTAAACGCTTTCTTACCCGCCACGGCTATGAAGTGCTGGAGGCGTACAACGGCAAAAAGGCTTTGGAAATTTTAGAATCCAATGAGCCATCACTGGTAATGTGCGATTTTCGTTTGGAGGACATGGAAGGAAATGTGTTGCTTGGAAAGATAAAAGAAAGATACCCTCATTTACCCGTTATTATTATCACCGGTTATAGTGATATCAAGATTGCTGTTGAAGTGATGAAGATGGGTGCGTACGATTATATAACTAAACCTCTGTTCCCGGACGAAATTTTGGTAACCATCAAAAAAGCATTAGAAGATTCGGAGAGAGGAGAAAGCTCTCCGGCAGCTCACACGGCAACTACGGAAAGATTGGATCCACAAATGCCTACAGAATCGAAAGAAAGAGTGCAGGGTGTAACGGTTTCCGGGGATTATATTTTTGGCGACTCACCGGTGTTTAAACAAATTCTTCAGCAGATTGATTTAGTAGCACCTACTAATTATACCATCATTATTCATGGTGAGAGCGGAAGTGGTAAGGAAGCCATTGCACAGGAAATACATAAACGCAGTAAAAGAAAAGCAAGACCGTTTGTTGCTATCGACTGCGGTGCGCTTTCAAAGGAATTGGCAGGAAGTGAATTGTTCGGCCATGAAAAAGGTTCTTTCACAGGAGCACTCAATCAAAAGACCGGCAGTTTTGAATTAGCAAACACAGGTACCATCTTTCTCGACGAGGTTGCCAATCTTTCTTACGACATACAGGTTTCACTTTTACGTGTTATCCAGGAAAGAAAAATGCGCCGCGTTGGTGGTGTAAAAGATATCGATCTCGATGTTCGGATTATCATAGCAAGTAATGAGCGTTTGTGGGATGCTGTGCGGAAGGGAAAATTCAGAGAAGATCTGTACCATCGTTTTAATGAGTTCAGCATTGATGTTCCACCACTACGCCAACGTCCTGATGATGTTATGTTGTTTGCAAACCATTTCCTTCATCAAACCAATATAGAACTGGGTAAAAACATTAGACGGTTTAGCAATGAAGTTGAAAGCATTTTCAGAAACTACGTATGGTATGGAAATCTTCGGGAACTGAAAAATGTAATTAAACGGGCAACACTACTTACGGATACCGAAGAAATTGAAGCAAGCTCATTGCCTTTTGAAATTTCACACTTCAATAAATTGCAGTTTGAGAAACAACCGGAACCGGTTTACTCAAGCGTTGCGTCTGTGCCAAATTCATTTACTGAGGTTACAGAAAATTCGCGATCAATTTCTGAAAGCACATTAAAAGGCGCCAGCATTGATGCAGAGTATGAAATGATATTGAAAGCCCTGAAAAAAGTAAATTTCAATAAAAGTAAAGCAGCCAAATTGTTGAATATAGACAGAAAAACACTGTACAACAAAATGAAGCAATACCAGGAGTTTAATAATCAATAAACCCAACATGTCAATTCCCGATTCAGCTTTCCCTGACAGGAAATATAATACCCTTGAACGAAAACACATTAGTGGACTGCTGTCTTTAAATGAAGTAGTACAGGCTAGTTTAAGGAAAGCACAGGCACAGGTGGATAAAGTGAAACCGATCGTTAGATGTGAGACCTTGCCGCTGATAGTTGCTCATTATGATGAAATGGTGAAACTGTTTGACGAACTTTTAGGAATGATTCTGAATCATCCACCCGAGGGTACACGCTTATTCTTGTATATCTATTGCGAAGAAGATACCAGCGACATCATCGATATGACCCTGGAAGCGGGACTTAGTCGCTACTGTATAAAGTTTCATACAAATGTGGCAACGCATCAAAATTGGAAACTTGTGAATAGTCAGGGGCTGACCAATTGCGGACAAATTCTTTCAAAGCACAATGGTAACCTGGCAGTGAATGATATCAGCAGCGCCGGGTGTTTGTTTTCCGTGTTGCTGCCGGGTAAAATAGAGTAATGATGCCAGGGACGAAATCGCCTCAGATTAGAATACTAATCATCGATGATGACGAAGATGATTTTTTTATTACTTCAGAATACCTGAAGCAAATACAGGAGTACCAGTTACAGATAGATTGGTGTTATCGTTATAATGACGCCATTCAGCACTTGCATGAACGTAAGTACGACATGTATTTTGTCGACTACCGCCTGGGCGCAAAAACGGGTCTGGATTTCCTTAAGGAAGCAGTGCGAATTGGCTGCGAAGAACCAATAGTTTTACTTACAGGTAAGGGAAACAAAGACGTTGATATTGAGGCCATGCAAATGGGTGCAACGGACTATTTGATTAAAACAGAACTGACAACAGATAAACTGGAACGTTGTATCCGTTATTCGCTGGAACGAACGGCATATTTAAAAGCTCTTCGGGCCAACGAAAAGAAATACCGCAACATATTTGAGCTTTCAAAGGACGCTGTGTTTACGGTGGACCGCACATTATCGTTTCGGGACATGAATCATGCAACTTCTATATTGTTGGGTTATGAAAGGGACGAGTTGGTGAATAGGACGATTTATGATTTGATTGAAGATGATGCGGATAAAAAGTTGTTAGAAAAAATAATTTATGAAGAGGGCGATGCCAATGATCTTGAGCTCGACTTCATTACAAAGTCCGGGGAAAGAAAATCCTGCATTTTTTCTATTACAGCAACTGTGGATGAATCCGGGTCTTATTACCAGGGCTTATTGCACGATATCACCAATTTGAGAAGGGCAGAAAAAGCAAATTTGCTGATCGAAAAGCTGGGGGCAACAGGAAGACTGGTCCGTACACTTGCCCACGAAGTAAGAAATCCATTGAACAATATCAATATGTCCGTGGAACAATTGCTTCAAACAGTGGAAGGAAGCAATGGAGAGGAGCAGCCTTTGTTTCTTGACATTATACAACGGAACAGTAAACGGATAGGTGATATCATCACCGAATTGTTAGATACTTCCAGGCCAACTGATCTTGTATTTGACAAGTCCTCCTTGCAGGGTATTATGGACGAAAGTATTGCCGAAGCACTGGACAGGATTACGCTGCAGCATGTGAATATGCAAATTCGTTATGCTAATGAAGCTTGCTTTATTATGGCTAACAAGGAAAAACTGAGGATTGCTTTTTTGAATATTATTATTAATGCTGTGGAAGCCGTAGCCACCGTAACAGGGGAGATCAGCATTTCTATCGATTCAGCAAAAGATCATCATGTTGTTACCATCAGGGATAATGGTTGTGGCATTCCCGAAGAAAATATTTCGCGTTTGTTTGAACCCTATTTTACTTCCAAAAGAAATGGAATGGGTTTAGGTCTTGCAGCAACATTAAACATATTACAGTCGCATAAAGCAACTATCGATGTTACGTCTGCATTAAAGCAAGGAACAACATTTACAATTACATTTCCTGCTGTGTAGAAGCCAGGTCTAATTTACCTTTTTCAGTTTCTTTGTATTGATCACCTTTGGTAATGGAGCGGATCATTTGAAACAATAAACCCATTTTGCTGGAAGAATGGTTCCAGAAATATGCGGTTTCTGTAGCTACTTTCACCAGGCACATTTTAGGATCTTGTAATCCCTGGGGAAACCAGTTTTTTAATACCGGGTCCCATAGTTCTTCCATCTTTTTTTTATCAATTATAACGCTACAAATACCTTTTACATCTGCATAAATATTTTTCACCGGGTGCGAGTAAATCAGATGAACCAGGTTGTCCTTAGATACATCACTGATTTTTTCGGAAAATTCGTTGGTAAAAAACCATACGTTCCCTTCATCGTCAACTAAAGAGGTAAACATTGGTCTGCTGCTCATGTCATGATTCTCATTGATGGTGGTGAACATGCAGATATTTACATCTTTTACAAGCTCACGGAATTTTTCAATGGCTTCATCGTCGCGTAATTTCGTCTCTTCTGTATTCATAAATATGGTTGCTTAGGTGATAATCTTATCTCTTTCCTGGTGTAACCCATAAAATACCATCGCTCCAAACACGGGCACTGCTACAACAATAATCAGCCAAAATCTTTTTTGATATGCCCTCATATCATGGCGGTTGATTACGTCAATTATTGCCCAAATCCAATGTATACCTGCCAGAAGAGTTCCCGCTACTAGAATATAGTCACCTGACGCATACCCATTGGCTCTAAATCCAATTCCTAAAAAAAGTAAAATAGCACTGACGATAGAAAGTATAAAATTGGGGTGTTTTAAATTTTTCATATACACAGTTTTAAACACTATTCCAATGAGATAGGTAAAAATTCTATGCCATCGGGCATTGCCTGCAGTAACACAAGAATATTATTATTTACTTTAATAAAGAAGTCAATCAAACCTGCTAGGTATCGAGGTGGGAAGCAGAAATTTCTTTGGTCTCTCTTTTAATGATGAAAACTGCGGTGTCTTTAGGCCGGATGCCTTCGCCGGAGTGCAAGGCATAAACTTTTGTAAACTCTGCACCAAAATATAAAATGAGGGAGGAATAATAAACCCAGGCTAAAATAATAATCACCGATGCCGCTGTGCCATAGGTAACTCCAAGGTTGGATTTTCCGAGATAATAGCCAATGAAAAATTTACCGAGCAAAAAAAGTGCAGCTGTAAAAATGGATCCGATCCATGCATCTTTCCAGGCAATGATGGCATCCGGCAACACTTTATAAATAACGGCAAATAGGCATGTGATTACCGTTAGAATAATTAACGAGTTTGCCAGCCCGAAAAGACCAACAGGGAAGTGTGGGAATTTTTTTGTCAGGGTTTCATTCAATAAGGTTAAAAGGGCATTAATAATTAAAGACACAAGCAGCACAAAACCTAGCCCTATCACCAACGAAAATGAGATAAGCCGGTTTAAAAGATATTTTAGCCAGCTTTTTTTAGGCTTAGCCCTTACTGACCATATAAAGTTAATTGAGCCCTGGATTTCGGTAAACACACCAGTAGCTCCAATAAATAAAACGATAAACCCAATAACTGCTCCCAGCGTGGTAGCATGAGTTTGTTGGGCATTGCTCAGAATGTTTTGAATTTGAAGAGCCGCTTCGGAACCTAGTAAATGACTTAGCTGGTCGTACAATTTTCCTTCTACAACTTCTTTTCCGTAAACAATTGCCGAAAGAGAGATAATAATGATTAACAACGGTCCTAAAGCAAAAATGGTGTAATAGCTTAACGAAGCGCTTAACTTAAATGCATTGTCGTTGGAGAAAGCAATAGTGGTATTCTTCAGCAAGCTAAACACCCATCTTACATACTTCATGGCCTGTCTTTAAGTTCTAAGATAAAGCTAACTAAAAGAATGCGTGCCAGCACCGCTGGTAAAAATTGCATGCAAGTCAGAGTCATGTGGAAATAAGTACACGAAAAACAAAAAAATAATTTGTTACTGTTTCATCCCTGAGTTTAATTGTATGGTTAAGGTTCATGGCAGTATTTTTTTAATGGTTTAAATGAGTTTACTAATCATGAGAAGCATACTTTATATTATAGCGGTGATTTGTATTATTGGATGGTTGTTGGGAGTGTTTGTGTGGAGCGCAACCGGGTTAATTCATATACTTATAGTACTTGCAGTTATCTCACTGCTATTTGGGATTATAAGGAGAGCATAGGATTTTCAGTCTTTCTCATATACACGGTCCATTCTATCAGCAAGGCTACAGTTCTCTACTGTAGCCATTTTTTTGACTACAAGCCGTATAAATAGCAGCTTACAAAACAATTATGTATTGATTGAAATGTTATTAAAAGAACAGGCATGCTGCCAAATTAATGGAGTTATTTATAGGATAGTCACACTGCGTCAAATGTAAATTCCGTAAAAAAATTGACTGGAATTAACCGCGAATGTATTAGTCAGTTCCGTTTTAGTCAGAAGACAAAGAGATTAGTTGAGTAAGTGTGTTTGAACATTCCCTGCAAACTAAAGCACAGTTTATAAATTGCTGATCATTGAATTCTTCGCATAATTCTGCACATTCCTCGCAGATTCCAACGCACAAAAGAGCATATTTATTGGTATTAATGGAGTGCGATTTAAGTGCATGAAATGTACTCATACAAATAAGTGCACATTCGTCGACGATTTTAGTTAGCTTTTTTGACAGCGACCTTTGTGCCTGGCAGATATTTACTAATAGATCCTCACAGTTCATCCATGCTTCAAAACATGCTTTAGTATGGCAGCTTGTAACCATCATTAGTTTGTTGTAGTTCTTTTATGAATAGTTTGCACATCCTTCATAAACTGGGAAAGCTTTGAATCATTATACACTCCATAGGCGTCTATTAGTGTTCCCTTAATTCCATCATTTGTTTCAATTACATAAAGAATGGCATTATCATCCGGGTCCGATTCGCCTTCGAAACGAAAAAAATTGACAATCTGTATTTGCTCTGGCTTGTAATTGTTATGTTGATGAAGAGATTCTAATCCCTCCTCGGTTACCTGAAAGTCTTCAGTATAGCCTTCCTTAACCATCTTGTTTAAACAGGTTGCCAGGCTTTTCATGTATGGCATACTGTTATTTTCATTCAACATCATAACACTATACTTTACCATTTATTATAAAATATTTTGCCAGAAATATTAGGTTCAGTATCCGTCGGTAATAATTATTGCTGAGTAGTTTGTTCTACAAAAAAAGTCCCGTTTCTCACGGGACGTGTTCAACTTAGTAGCTAATGTAAATTAGTTATAATATCGACTGTACATTTTATTTGTTAGCAGCATGCATGTCACGCAAACGCTTTACTTCATCATGTCCTGATTTCAGTGTTGCTTTTTGGCGAACAATTACATCGCGGATAGAGGGCTCTATGTCTACATCTGCATTTAATGCAGTATCGTAGGCTTTTTGAGCAGCATCTTCGCCAAACTCGCAATTATCCAAAACAGTTTTGCGATCATGACCTGTAACGGTTGCTTTTAAATCCATCCACACCCGGTAAACTTTTCCTGAATTAGTAGTGCCATCAGCAGGATCACCCCCAAGTCGTGAAACCTCGGTTGTTAGTTCCTGGCTATACTGACGGCTTTCTGTAATGTAACGCTGAAATAATACCTTCAGGTCGGCATCTTCATCCTTCAATTCATCTATTGCTTTTTCATAACCAACCACACGATCGTGATTAATGCGGATAAGGTCGTTAAGTACGCCTATAACTTTTTCGTTGTCCATAATGCCTGGTTTTAGGTAGTGTGTTTAAAAAAATCATACCTGTGCTCGCAATGATTTTTAGGGAAAACGGGTATGAATATTTCTTGAATACAAGTATCCTATAACCAAAAATCAAACACTATGGCTAAATATTCAAAAGGTGCCGGTAAAAAGGTAGAAAGAGCCATGCACGAAATGCACGAAGGAAAATTAAAAAGTGGTCGAAGTGGTAAGAAAGTAAAATCACGCAAGCAGGCAATTGCCATTGGTTTATCTGAGGCCCGCAAGGAAGGAGCAAAAGTTCCAAAAAAAGCCGGGGCAAAAAAAGCTGGCGCAAAAAAGGGCGGAGCTAAGAAAGGTGGCGCCAGAAAAACCGGTGCAAAAAAAGGAGCCAGTAAAAGAGGCGGAGCAAAAAAAGGTGGAAGGAAGACATCTTCAGGCAGATCTGGTACTCGTTCAGGAAGATCCTGATACTTTCCTATTCGGTGGGACGCCATTAGAAATACATATTCGGAATTGACAACGCTTGAATAAAACGCAACGACCGGCGATGCTAAACTATAGCAAGTGTAGGGTTTTGTGTGCCAATGCAAGAATATTGGCTATGCTTTTATCTATACCAACTGTTTCAAAATTTTCATAAGAACTCTTTCTTCCGAGGTTAAACCGGCCAGGTCATCTGGCTGTTCAATCTTATCTAACTCATTTAAATATTTTAAAAGATTTTTTTCTTCGTACAGCTTTATGATGCCCGGATGTACATAATATTTTTTACACACTGATCTTGTATTGCCCAACTGTTTGCTAACCTCATCCAAAGCCGCAAGTATTTTTCGTTTGCAATCGGTTTCCGATTCCGACTCACCAATTGATTTAAATGCACGAATAATATTTAAAGTTCCCGCCCAGGTTCTGAAATCTTTTGCTGTAAAATCACCTCCTGATGCATCTTTCACATAACGATTAACCATTCCGGAGTCAATTGGTTTTCGATTTCCTTCGGCGTCATAATATTGAAATAATTCTTTTCCGCGAATATCCCGGCATTGCTTTACCATCCTCGCGAGCCGTTTATTTTTCAGAGTAATCTTGTGTTCTATTCCTTTTTTTCCTTTGAAACAGAAAAAGATTTTATCGCCCTCCACTTTTACATGGTTGTCCTTTAAGGTAGTAAGCCCATACGACCCATATAATTTTTCATAGTCGTCATTGCCAACCCGTATGTATGTTCTTTCCATCAAACTTACTACAGTAGCTAAAACTTTTTCCTCGCTTAATTCTTTTTTTGCGAGGTCTTCTTCCAGTTTAAGTCGGATGGATGGCAATACTTTTCCAAATTCATATAAACGATGAAATTTAGTTTCGTTACGCAATGTATTCCACATGGAATGATATCGATATTGTTTTCTTCCGCGAATGTCAAAACCTGTGGCCTGTATATGCCCGGTCTCATCGGGGCAGATCCAGACGTTAGTCCAGGCTGGTGGAATAGCTAGTTTACGGATACGCTCGATCTCTGCTTTTTCTTTTAGTGGCTTGTTATCATAGAAATATACGAAGCCCTTTCCTTTTTTCAGGCGATTGATTCCCGGTGTTTTGTCATTTACATAAGCCAGGTCTGCAACCTTTGCTGCTTTACTGTAATCGCGGTCTATCTTCAAAAACTCCTTATGTGAGAGTTCAATTAGTTTTTCCATAACCTAACGTTTTGAGGGTATTGATTTTTTTCTGAGGGAAAGTTTGTGTTGATGTTGACCGGCAGCTTCGTCCACCGAGTGCGAGCTAAACAGATCATTTTCATTTTCGGCGAGTTTCGACAGCTTGACGTAAAATTTTTTGAGCACTTCTAATTCTTCCTGAGTTAAATCTTCTACATCAATTAAACGATTGCTGGCTCTTTCTTCGCAAGCAATTAGCTCATTTAACTTCAATTGGATGGCCAGCGAATCCTTGTTTTGTGATTGCTGAATGATAAATACCATCAAAAAAGTAATGATTGTTGTACTTGTATTTATGACTAATTGCCAGGTATCTGAGTAATGAAATACAGGCCCAGTAATAGCCCATATGAGGATAACCAGTACAGCAATCAGAAAGGCAGATGAAGAACCCGTCACTTTTGTAATGGCCGCCGCCCACTTTTCAAACCGGGCTTTAAACCCCTTCCTGGAAGTAGTCGCTTTGCTTTTTTTAATCTCTGTATTGATATCTTTCTCGAGATTGTTTTTCTTGGTCATGTTGATTGTTTTGTTGAAACTATCTTAATGTGATCTACTGAGCTAAAGAAAAAGCCAGACCAAAAGGTCTGGCTAGTGCCGTTGTTTCAGTTAACTGTTTAAACGGTACGCAGGCTTTATTCTTCGGGCTCATTTTCAGCCGTAATGTTAATGCCGCTTACTGCTAATTCTGTTAACAATTGGTCCGCTTGTTTTTCTTCATCCAGCGTTTGTTGTAACAAATCTGCTATTTGGTTTTCGCCCATTGTTTTCGCTAATTGAACAAGGCTACCATAAGCCGCAATTTCGTAATGCTCCACTTTTTGTCCAGCTATGATAAGGCCAGCATCTATAACTGCCGAACCCTTTGGTAATTCCTCTATTACATTTTGCGCTTCTTTCACTAACCCATCCATGGCTTCGCATTTTTTTGCTCGTGGGGTCATGTCCAATATTTCAAAAACCTGTTCTACTCTTTCAATTTGTTTTTCGGTAACCGCTAAATGGTCTTCAAAGGCAGTTGCCAGTTCTTCAGAAGTTGCTGCTTTTGTCATTTTAGGTAATGCCTTGGTAAGGTGTTTTTCTGCCCAATAAATATCCTTTAATTCTTCAACAAATAATTCTTTCAGCATGGTTTCTTCACTCTGCATATTTGAAGAGCCTGTGCTCTTTTTACTTTTCGATGTACTTGAATTCCGTGGCATACAATACATTTTTTAGTTGTTAGTTAATAGCGACTAGTACAAAAAAAATGATGCCAATGAAAGAAAAATATGAGATCAATTTGTAAGCGATCTGTAGAGTTTTTTACACAGAGTTCATGGATGAGTTTTATGTTTACGACCGTTTTTTTATGGTATTTAATTTGGGTGTATGTAACTGAGTCTCTTTGATTACTCACCCAAAACACATAGTATGGCGTTAATGGCAACTAATCAGCAGTTGAACTTTTTACAGGAAAAAATCCAGGAAATTGGCAGCGCTTTATTTTTCAACCTTAGTGAGTCTGTATTAAAGCTACCCACTTCCATCGTAACAACATTGAAAGTAGACGATTATGGATTTGTCTGGTTCTTTGTCCAAAAGCCTATGCAAAACCTAAAAGAGTTCGAAAAAGAATTTCCGGTTCGTTTGGATTTCTTCAGAAAAGGATCCGGATGTTTTCTACAGGTGAACGGGAAAGGATGGGTGATTACCGATCCGGAAGAAATGAATTCATTTGTCAGTATTCCAGAAGATGCGAAGCGAATAGCCATGGATGAAATGGTTTTAGTAAAAGTGAAGATTATGCGGGCTGATTATTATGAAACACAAACTGCACTTCATCAGTCCTGGTGGCAAACTGCTGTGAATACGGTAACAGCATGGTTCAGGAGCTCAAATAACCTGAGGCCTGACATCTATTTTCCTGCTTCTTAAAACCTTTGATCATGAGAGCAATTTGGTCTGGTGCAATAAGCTTTGGTTTAGTAAACATACCCGTTAAACTAAACAGCGCTATTGAGTCTGGCGAAGGGCTCGACTTTGACATGCTTTCAAAAAAAGACATGGCTCCTATTCGTTACGCAAGAATAGATACTAAAACAGAGAAAGAAGTAGCATGGAAAGATATTGTCAAGGGTTATCAATATGCAAAAGGGAAGTATGTAGTTGTTACAGACGAAGATTTTAAAAAAGCCAGCCCCGAAAAATCCAGATCAATCGATATCGTGCAGTTTGTAAAGGAAGAAGAGATTGATCCCATTTATTACGACAAGCCTTATTATCTGGTTCCAGATAAAGCTGCAAATAAATCTTATCATCTTTTGATAAAAGCGTTAGAAGAAACTGAAACTGTTGGTTTGGCTGAATTCATGTTGCGCAACCGCATGCATATTTGTGCACTGAAAGCGAAAGATGGTATTTTGTTGTTACATCAGCTACGTTACCAGGAAGAAGTTCGTGAAGTGCCGGAAGTAGAAAAACAAGGTGCGAAGATTTCTCCCAAAGAGGTAGAACTCGCTAAAAAATTGATTACACAGCTCACCGAAAAATTTGACCCAGCTGCGTTTAAGGATACTTATGTTGCAGAATTAAAAAAAGTAATCAAAGCAAAAGCGGCAGGAAAGGATATTCATATTGCGGAACCTAAGAAAGCTACGGCCACTGTAAAAGATCTCATGGAAGTATTAAAACAAAGTCTCGAATCAACACCGCCAAAGAAGAAAAAAGCAGCGTAGAATAGTTACAGGTTCCAGGTTGCAGGGTGTTTTTCATAAGATTTGATTTGCAACCTACAACCTGGAACTTTTTTAATCGGTGTCGTCTTCATCATCTTCTTCATCAATATCAAAATCTGCCTCCGTCAATTCATCGTTTTCTGATTCTTCGTCGTCATAATCTTCGTCTCCTTCTTCTATTTCATTTGAAATGTCACGGGTATCTAAATTGTCTTCGTCGTTAACCCGTTGAAAGTCGGAAGAAACAGTTGCATTTCTTCCCTCAAGATTTTGATCGCTGCCGTCTTTTCTTTGTATCATGTGTAAAAATTTAAGATAAACTAGTAATCAAAATTTTTATGCCATGGGCAGGAGACTACTACCACCTGCAATAATTATTTTGGTTACCAACATTTGCGGATGTACTTGTGTTGTTACTCCACTGGCATAAGTTTTTCACCTTCCGGTTTATGGGTTTAACACTCTATAAAAAGAAGAGGCGATTTAATGAAACTCCTGAACCTGAAGGAAAAGAAAAATCATCGAAAGGATTTCTTCGCTTTGTAATTCAAAAACATGACGCCTCGCATGTACACTACGATTTTCGGCTTGAAATGGAAGGTGTATTGAAGAGTTGGGCAGTACCTAAAGGACCCTCTTTAAATCCAACTGATAAGCGGCTTGCCATGCAGGTGGAAGATCATCCTTATGATTACCGGAATTTTGAGGGTGTAATTCCTGCTGGTAATTATGGTGGAGGAACTGTTATTGTTTGGGACGAAGGCACTTATGAACCAATGGAAGCTGAGGGATTAAACCGGAAGGAGCAGGAAAAGGTTTTATTGAAACAGTTGTATTCTGGTAATTTAAAGATCAGGATGCACGGAAAAAAAATCAAAGGTGATTATGCATTATTTCAAATGAAAGGAAGGGGTGAAAGATCGTGGATCCTTGTAAAAAAGAACGATGAATTTGCTTCTGAAAAAGACATTACTCAAAATGATAAATCAGTGAAAACTGGTAAAACCCTGGTGGAGGTTGCAAAAGCAAATGGAACTACTGTAAATCATCCTGAAGCACATAATAGGGAAAGTAAAACTACAGCTGTTAAAAAACCAAATAAAGCTGTTCAACTATTAACAAAAGAAGAAAGAACAACTACAAATAAGAACAGTGTAAAACAATTAACAAGAACTTCAAAACCGGTGAAACCTACCAGTAAAAAAAAAGGCCAACCGGTAAAGGAATTGCTCGGTGAGTCGTTTTCATTGGTATGTAAGTCACAAATGCCGAAGGATGTTGTTCCCATGCTTGCCACTTTGGTGGATGAACCTTTTGATAATGAAAACTGGATTTTCGAAATTAAATGGGATGGTTATCGTGCAGTGGCGTATTGTAACGGTAAAAGCGTTGAACTGATTTCAAGAAATCTTACCGCATTCACTGAAAAGTATTACCCGGTAACGGAGGCTTTCAAACAATTGAAATTAAATGCTGTGTTTGATGGAGAAATTGTAGCTGTAAATGAAAAAGGATTGGCTGTTTTTCAGGCGCTGCAAAACTGGCAAAACACACCCGTTCAACTACAATACTTTGTTTTTGATATTATGTGGCTGGATGGGTATGATCTTACCCGTATTCCTTTAATTGAACGCAAAAGAATCTTAAAAGAGATAATACCGAAAGATGATGAAATACTGAAGTACAGCGATCACGTGATTGCAGGTGGCAAAGAATTTTTCCAGGCAGCGGTTGCACAGGGTCTGGAAGGTATTATGGCTAAGAAAGCAAATAGCATTTACCAGGTAGGTAAGAGAACAGAGAACTGGGTGAAGATAAAAGTGAACCTAAGGCAGGAAGTAATTATTGCAGGATTTACACAACCAAGAAACACAAGAAAATTTTTTGGTTCACTGTTATTGGGATTGTATGATGGTGATGAACTCATTTATGTTGGCCACACCGGCAGTGGATTCAATACAAAATCATTGGAACAGATTTACAACAAACTTCAACCTTTAATTACCACTGAATGCCCATTCAAAAAATGCCCAAAAGGAAACATGCCGGTTACCTGGGTAAAGCCAAAATTGGTTTGCGAAATCAAGTTTGCCGAGTGGACAAAAAACCGAATTGCACGTCAACCAATTTTTATGGGATTGCGTGTTGATAAAAAGGCAAAAGATGTAACATTTGAAAAATCAGTAAACATCAATATGATAAAGAAAACCGCTACAGAAAAGAAGGCTGCTCCGAAAAAGTCTTCAAAAGCTCCCGCAAAAAAAACTTCTGCAGCTAAAACTACAGAAGCAAAAAAAAAATCGGTAAAGTCAACAGTTAAAACGTCAAATCAGCAAATAAACATAGAGGAAGGTGTAGATCAGCAACTGATTTTAAATGGACATGAGCTGAAGCTAACGAATCTCAACAAATTGTATTGGACCAAAGAAAAATTCACCAAGGGCAATATGATCAACTATTATTTGCAGGTTGCCCCTTACATTCTTCCTTACATGGTGGACAGGCCACAATCATTAAATCGTCATCCGAACGGAATTGAAGGGCCGAATTTTTTTCAAAAGGATCAACGAGGAAAAATCCCAGGCTGGATGCAAACGCACGAGGATTTTAGTGAATCAACAAATGAAACCATTGAATATTTGGTTTGCAGCAATGAGGCCACATTAATCTATATGGCCAATCTTGGTTGTATTGAAATGCATCCATGGCATTCACGTTCGCAAAGCTGGCAAAATCCTGACTGGTGTTTGATTGACCTGGACCCGGATAAGCCAAATACATTTGACCAGGTAATGGATGTTGCTAAAGTTGTTAAACAACTGCTGGATTCAATAGGAGCAGAAGCGTCTGTGAAGACATCTGGTTCAACAGGCATCCATATCTATATTCCGCTAGGTGCCAGGTACGATTATGACCAATCAAAACAATTGGCGGAGCTGGTAGTTACTTTGGTCAATCATCAATTACCGGATTTGACAAGTGTTGAAAGAAGTCCATCAAAGAGAAAGGGTAAAATTTATTTGGATTTTTTGCAAAACCGGGAAACGCAAACGGCCGCGGCGCCTTATTCTTTACGTCCAAAACCCGGTATTCCTGTATCAACTCCGCTTGACTGGACAGAACTGAAAAAAGGATTAACACCCACAACTTATAATGCCCGCAATATTTTTGATCGCTTAAAAGTTGAAGGAGACTTATTCAAACCTGTTTTAGGGAAAGGAATTAATTTGGAGAAAGTATTGAGTAAGTTAGCTGCACAGATGAAATAAAATGAAATGTTTGTACACGACCTTGTGATAATCATTCTTTGTTTTGAATTGCCTTTAAGATAATTCGTGTAATTCGTCTAAAATTCGTGTAATAAAATCATGCATCCATCACTGGTAGTTTATAAAAATGAGATCGATAATTTTATTTCTAAGGACTTTGTGATTCAAACTTTAGCAAACGATTGTGTTTTTACGGAAGGACCTGTCTGGAATAGAGAAGGATTTTATTTATTCAGTGATATTCCTGCTAATTGCATTTATAAAATTGACGAAGCAGGAAGAAAAGAACTGTTCCTGTCAAATAGTGGCACAACAAATACAAGTGATCTTGATTTGAAATTGGATCAAATTGGTTCCAACGCCTTGGCTTACGACCATGAAGGAAGTTTGTTAATATGCCAGCACGGAAGCCACGCCATTGCAAAATATGATGGAACTGAATTGCAACCATTCATTGGTACGTATCAAAACAAACAATTGAACAGTCCCAATGATTTATTTCTTCATAATGATGGACAATTGTATTTCAGCGATCCGCCTTACGGATTAAAGGATGGGAAATTAAATGTTGAGAAATTTCAGCCTCTTGCAGGAGTTTATTGTTGGAGAAATGACGAGCTACAATTGATCTGCGATAAATACCAATATCCAAATGGTGTGTGTTTATCAAACGATCAAAGGCTTTTGTACATCTGCTCCAACAAACCTTTTGAAAAATTTATTTCTGTTTACGACACTTCTAATAACCAATTCATAAAAATTTTGGCAGAAGAAAACAGCGACGGAATTGAGGTTGACAGATGTGATAATATTTACCTCTGTAATAAAGATGGAATTCTTATTCTCAATCAAAAAGGGGAAAGGTTAGCCCTGATTCAACTGCCGACGGTTCCGGCTAATATTTGTTGGGGAGGAAATAATTTAAATGATCTTTTTATTACAGCAAGAGAAAATGTCTTTTTGATCAAGGGGCTACAAAAGTGATACATCAACTGTGTGATCATTTGATCAAACTTACCCCAGAACAAAGAAAAAGGCCCTGACCCAAAGGCCAGAACCTTTTATTCTCTCGTCCCTTCGTTGGTATTATCCAAATCAGGTTCAATGGGTATGATCTCAGGTTAATTGAAAACTAGCCACCCCAGGAGAGAAAAAGAACTTCAATAATTATGATACATAAATGATGCCATTACAACTCATCCGTTTACAATTTCACCTCCATTTGGATGTAACACCTGACCTGTTATGTATGATGCATCCTCACTAGCCAGGAAGAGATAGGACCCGGCAACTTCAACCGGTTCACCGGCTCGTTTCATGGGAACGTCGGAACCAAATGTCTTTACTTTATCTGCATCAAAGCTTCCTACAATCAATGGCGTCCAGATAGGACCTGGTGCCACGGCGTTTACACGAATTCCTTTTTCAACAAGATTATGTGCAAGGCTGCGTGTAAAAGTGAGTATGGCTCCCTTGGTAGAAGAATAATCTATAAGGCTTGGACTACCCCTGTATGCAGTTACCGATGTTGTATTAATGATTGACGAACCTTTTTTTAAATGTTTCAATGCATACTTGCTCATCCAGAATTGTGAAAAGATGTTTGTTTCAAATGTTTCTCTTAACTGGTCACTTGAAATGTCTTTAATGGATTTTTGTTCAGTTTGAGTAGCTGCATTGTTCACTAGAATATCCAGCTTGCCAAGTTCTTTAACCGTGTTCTCGACTACTTTTTTGCAAAACTCTTCATCGCGAATATTACCGGCTTGCAGCAAGCATTTTCGTCCATAACTTTTTACTCTTTTTTTAACCTCTTCTGCATCTTCATGCTCGTTTAAATATACAATTGATATATCAGCACCATGCTGGGCAAACATTATCGCTACTGCGGCACCGATTCCACTGTCCCCTCCCGTAATTAAGGCCACCTTACCATCCAGTTTATTTTCCTCCCTGGGCCTTTCGATCACTGGTTTTGGTTTCATTTCCTGCTGTATCCCGGGCATTTCCTGCTCTTGGGCCGGACGAACTTTTTTCGCTTCTCCTCCTTTTTGCATACTATGAATTTTGATAGCTTGTAAAGAAATTATTATACCACCTGTATTATATCAACGCTTATTTTTGCAGCCGTTCTTAAAGGGGAATTAGCTCAGCTGGCTAGAGCGCTTGCATGGCATGCAAGAGGTCGTCGGTTCGACTCCGATATTCTCCACTTGAAAATCAATAGTTTAGGAAGTCTT
>Ga0207650_10000631_pt1 | contig 28115 bp, 29 predicted proteins | sample KBSS63metaG_FD_184325 | JGI IMG/M metagenome (GOLD analysis project Ga0207650, IMG submission 184325) | Switchgrass rhizosphere microbial communities from Kellogg Biological Station, Michigan, USA - KBS S6-3 metaG (SPAdes) (version 2) | ecosystem: Host-associated > Plants > Roots > Rhizosphere...
ATCGAGATGGCGATCCATCGATCCGCACGAACGGGGCTTGTCCTGCTATTGGCGGCGCTTACGAGTGGCGCTGCGATCGCACAATCCCGGGAAGCCAACCTCATGCCGCGCCAAGGGGACATGGGCTACCTCAACGGTAGTTTCGGAGAGGAACAGGCTGACCAGATGCGCGACATGACGTCGCTATTCCCGGTGCGATTCACTTTTGCACGGCACGACGGCACCAACAACATCGACGTGTTCGTCGCCGACGTTCACCTGCGCATCGTGGACAGTCAGGGGCGAACGGTTCTCGAGCTAACGCAGCAGGGACCAATCTTCCTGCTACGACTGCCGGACGGCGCGTACGCCATCGAGGCGGAGCGTAACGGAGAAGTGAAGACGCGGCGGTTCGAGATCGTTGCCGGCCGACGCCAGCACATCGCGCTTTCCTGGGCCGGCTAGCCGGCCTACCCTGCCGTGTCTCGTCACGATGCGCAAGCGCAGCGCGTTCAGCTTGATTAAGCTGGAGGCGTCCCACTGCCCGGATGGCAAAGGCGACGGTAGGATTTATGCCGCAGAGTGAATGGGTCTCGTTGTGCTTCCGGTCTTGTTGCGAATCTAACAATTAGCACCGGCAACTCTCGAAGCTCCTGATTTACTGGTAGGCCGTGGCGGACTCGAACCGCCGACCAACGGATTAAAAGTCCGCTGCTCTACCAACTGAGCTAACGGCCCGTGGAGAAGGCCGCCATTATAAGCGCGGAGGTGCGCTCGCCTGCTGCAGGCGTCAGTGCGTGTCGCCGCCGAGGAATGATGGCAACGACGTGAACTCGATGCCTTCGTCCGTCAGCGCTTTCGCCTCGTCCCGCGACGCTTGGCCACGGATGGCCCGCGGGGGCACTTCCTGGTAATGCATCTTGCGAGCTTCCTCGGGGAAGCGGCGGCCGACATTCTCGGTGTTGCGCACCATCTCGCGCAGCTTGACGAGGGCCTCCGTCGGCAAACCGACGGCGGCGTCGGTCGTCGTGTTGCGCTCCTCCGTAGGCTCGGCCGGGGGCGCATTGTCGCGCGCCGCGCCCTTGGCAACGCTCACGCGTGCCGACGGCAGCCGCTCGATATTCGCGTCGTCGCAGACGGGACAAGTGACGAGCGAGCGCTCCTGCTGGCGTGCGAATTCCTCACCCGAGGCGAACCAGCCTTCGAAGCGATGTCCGTGCCCACAGGTGAGTTCGAAAATGATCATGTCGATTCAACGGCCAGGGAGGGCGGCGGTTGACCCCGCCGGCAGGACCGCGTTCCCCAGTCGGGTGGGCCAGCCACCCCACGATACTAGAACCGCCGGGCGCCGGCTACCGCGCCGCCCGTCGCACCGACGGGCGCGGCCGCTTCGCTGCGCTCGATGCGCCACATCTGGTAGTTCACCGCGGCGACGCAGCCGGCGACGATCGCCGCGAACGTCAGGATGGAGCCGACGGCGAGCGTCGATATCCCGGTCAGGCCCTGTCCAATCGTGCAGCCGAGCGCCGTAACGCCCCCGAATCCCATCATTACTGCACCGGCCACGTGGTTGCCGATGTCCTCGACCGACGCAAAACCCTCCCAGCGGAAAGTCCGCGTGGCCAGCGCCATGGCAGCCGACCCGGCCAGGATGCCGAGGACGCCGGCGATGCCGAACGTGATCACACGCGACTGGTCCGTCCAAAGCATAAGCAATTCAAGGAGATAGGCGGTTGGCGCAACGAAACTGTAAGACTCCATCCGCCCCGAGTTCGTCGCGACGAAACGCTCCTCGAGCGTCTGCGGATCCTCGGGCACGTACCCGAGGTGACCCGACACGTACCAGCCGCCGACGATGACGGCGCCGATCACGAGCCCTCCAATCACCATTTCCCGGCTTCCACGGAACTCGCGGCTCCTGAATACGAACCCGCCGAGCACCAGCGCCGCTACGAGCGGCAGCCAAAGGCGAACCTCCGACCCGGCGCCGGCCGCCATCGCGAGCGCCGGCAGATCGGACGTCGGTGCGCTCATTTCCCACCGGAACGTGTCGAGCCCGTTGGCTCGCCAAGGCGCGAACACGCCTTTCAGCGTCATGTAGGCGGACGCGGCGAGGAACACCAGCACGATCCACGATTTCAGGTTGCCGGCACCCGCACGGATCAGCGTCTTGCTCCCGCAGCCGGAGCCCAGCGTCATGCCGAAGCCGAACAGGAAGCCGCCGACCAGGTGCGACAGCCACGGCACGTGCGCCGTCGTGTAGATCGTCTTGGCCGTATCGATCGACCCGGCAGCCTGCAGCAGCGCCGTGCCCGCGATCGCAACGACGATCGCCAGCAGCCACATCCGCATCCGCCGCCAGTCGCCGAACGTCACGATGTCGGTGATCGATCCCATCGTGCAGAAGCTGACGCGGTAAGCGACGGCGCCGAAGACGAATGCAAGGGCAAATGCAAGGCCGGTGACGAGCGCCGGGTTGGGAAGAGCGGTGCCTGGCATGCGAAATTATCTCATGCTGATTCGGCCGAGCCGGCAGAGCGCGCCGCTCCCGGGCCTTCGACGACCGCAGATTGCTTGAATGCCTCTTTAACCCCGTTTTGCCGGGCGCTCCGTTTACCGATTCATGTCCGGCCGTTCGCGCCGGGATCAGGGAGGTCGTCGATGAGCGCCAACGCTGGTTCGAATCCACTGCAGAATTCCTCGCGCGCACGCGACCTTCGCTGGTCGAGGCTCGTCGCCGCCGCGGCGCTCGCGCTGGCATTCGACACCGCCGCTCACGCAATGCCGCCGTCCGCCGTGACGATCGACGTCTATGACCGCACGCAGGGCGAAACCCTGGCGATCCATCCGCTCGATTCGCAGCGCTACGTAGTCGGCACGCCGGGCCACGAATACGCGATTCGCATTCGCAACGAGACTTCACGGCGGATCCTCGCCGTCACGAGCGTTGACGGCGTCAATGTCGTCACCGGCGAAACGGCGGCACCCGAGCAATCGGGCTACGTGATCGAGGCGGGCGGCAGCGTCGAGATCGCCGGTTGGCGCCGAAGCCTCGAGCGAACGTCGGCGTTCTATTTCACCGACCTTGGCGACAGCTACGCCGCACGCACCGGACGCCCGCGCAATGTCGGGGTCATCGGCGTCGCCGTTTTCCACGAGTTGGTGCGGCCCATGATCAGCTCATTCCTGCGGGACAAAGTCCTCGCGCACGAGAACGAAGGCGACCCGCGAGTACGGGCCGAGCGCGCAGATGCAGCGGCCCCCGCCGCACCCGCCCAGGACGCCGCCGGGGAAACCGGCCGGCTCGCGGCGAGCGAGCCACGCCAGATGTTGTCGAACAAGCTCGGGACCGGATTCGGCCGCGACGAGGCGTCGCTGGTGCAGCGGGTCCGATTCGAACGCGCGACGTCGGCGCCTGCGGAGTCGATCTCGATCCAGTACGATCGGCGAGACAACCTGATCGCGATGGGCGTGCTGCCTCGGCCACGATACGCGCAGAAAACGCCGGATCCGTTCCCCGCGATGCGTTTCGTTCCTGCACCGCGCTGAAGGCCCCCCGAGACTGGCGGGGCCGCGCCGGTGTTTACATCGCATGGCGGTTTGGCGACGACGGCTCCTGCGCCGCATACTGCAAGCGCGATGGCTGCGCAGAACCTCAGCGACGACAGCGACGAGTCACTGATGCTGAGCTACGCGCAAGGTAAGGCTGCCGCATTCGACGCACTGTACGCCCGACATCGCGTAGGCGTGTATCGCTACGTGCTGCGCCACTGCGGTAACGCGCCCGTCGCCGACGAAGTATTTCAGGACGTATGGACGAACCTGGTCCGCACGCGGGCGACATATGCGCCGACGTCGCGCTTTTCCGCGTGGTTGTACACGCTCGCGCACAATCGTCTCGTCGACCACTGGCGCGCAACCGGCCAGGTCGACATGGTGTCGATCGACGGCGACGACGCAGCGAACGACGCCGTCGGCGCGTTGCCCGCCGCGCGCGCCGACGAGCCCGATGAACGCGCGGCCAATCGCAACATCGCCGCGCATCTGCATGCGGCGCTGGCGAAGGTGCCCCCGCTGCAGCGCGACGCATTCCTTTTGCAGCAGGAGAGCGGCATGTCACTGCTGGAGATCGCGACGCTGACCGGGGTGGGCGTCGAGACGGTCAAAAGCCGGCTCCGCTATGCGGTTGCGAAGCTGCGAAGTGAATTGGGCGCGCTGCGGGAACTGGCTCACCGATGAACGACGATCGCGACCTTCACGATACGGCGCTCGACGCATTGCTGCGGACGCATTCGGCGGAGACGCCGCCGCCAGCCGTCGATGCGGCGGTGCTCGCTGCCGCCCATCGCGCCATCGACGGCGAAATGCGCGCGCGGCCCGCACGGGCGACCCAGCCATGGCGCTGGTGGATGCCGCTCGCGGCGGCCGCCGCGATTGGCGTCGTGGTCATCGGTATCCTGCCGATGGCGCCCACGCTCGTGGAACCGACGCCGCCGGCAACCAGCGACGCGCCAACGACGGCAACTGCTCCACCCCCGGCGGGGACGCAACCGATCGAGGCCGCTCGTCCCGATACGCAAGGCACGCCAATGGCGCGAGTACCCGTGCCCTCCGCAACAGACCGCATGTCGGCGAAGCGCGACGCTGCGCCGACGCGCGAGCGTGCTGAAAGCGCGACGAAAGCCGGAAGCACCCCGTCCCGTCCTTATTATCAGATGTACCGCTACGTCCCTCCGGAGCCCCCCGCGGCGGAACAGGACCGTCGCGCAAATGCGACCGGCGCAGTCGCCGCAATGCCGCAGGCAGCGCCGGCACCTCAGGCAATTCGTCCACAGCAAGAGGCGGCAGCGCGGGCCCCCGCCACGCAGGTGCCGCAGGAAGCCAATGCACAGCCGCCGCGGCAGGGCAGCGCTGCAGCTTTGACGCAGCCGGCGCGTTCGCCCGAAGTATTGCCGCGCACTGACGCGATGAGCTTGGAGGATCGGCAGAAAGTCGCGGCCGCACAACCACGTACCGTCGACGAATGGTTCGCACTGATCCGCAAGTTGCGAAGCGAGAACCGGGTACCCGATGCGATACGCGCGCTCGCCGACTTTCGCGCCGCATTCAGCGATGCCGACGCGCGGCTGCCGGAAGATTTGCGTGACTGGGCGAAGACCGTGCCGTGAAACCGGCACGAAGGTCGTACCGCGAGCCGTCAACCGGTCAGCCGAAACTCCGAGGCATCACCGATACGCAGCAGCTTGCGAATCGGTGAGGGAATCGCCGCCGCGAGTGCCGCATCGCGAGCGAACCATTCGACGCCCGGCATCCGCGCGTCGAGCGGCCAGCCCAGCACTTCCACGCGGACCGGGTGCATCGTCAACGCGAAATGCGTGAAGCCGTGCGTAAGCGGTGGCAACCATTGCAGCGTGCCGGTCTTAGCCGCGAGATGCACGTGGACGTACGCGGGCACATCCGTTTCCCGCGGAAGCTCGGGCAGGCTCCACAGGCCGCCCCAGATTCCCAGCGCGGGACGCCGTTCGAGCAGCACGCCGCCATCGCGCTCGAGCAGCAGCACCGTCACTTCGCGTTGCGGAAGCGCTTTGCGAGGACGCGGTGCAGGCAATTCGGCGATTCGTCCGGTGAGCCGCGCGATGCAATCGTCGTGAACCGGGCAAGCATCGCAGCGCGGCCGCGTGCGCGTGCAGATCGTTGCGCCGATGTCCATCATCCCCTGCGTGTACGCCCGGATGTCGCGGGCACTGTCCGGCACCAGCGCATCCGCAACCCGCCATAGCGCTGCCTGCACGCGCGGCTCGCCGGGCCACCCGTCGACACCGCGATGGCGGGCGAGCACCCGCTTCACGTTGCCGTCGAGAATCGCGCCACGCTCGTCGCCGGCGAACGCGGCGATCGCCGCAGCCGTGGATCGGCCGATGCCGGGAAGCGTCGAGAGCGTCGCCGCATCGCGGGGAAACCGGCCGGCGTGATCACGCATCACCGCCTGCGCGGCCGCGTGCAGATGATGGGCGCGACGGTAGTAGCCCAATCCGCTCCATTGCTCGAGCACGCGGTCGAGCGGCGCCGCGGCGAGACTTTCGACCGTCGGAAATTGATCGACGAAGCGCTTGAAGTACGGCAGCACCGTCGCGACCTGCGTCTGCTGCAGCATGATCTCGGACAGCCAGATCCGGTAAGGATCGCGGTCCTGCTGCCACGGCAGGTCGCGCCGTCCGTGCGCGCGCTGCCACCCGGACACGCGCGCCGGAAACGCCGCCATGATCGCCGTCAGCGTCCGCCGAGCCGCTGACGGGCGCGGGTGCTCGCCTCCGACTTCGGGTACTTGGCGATCAACTCCTCGAGCGTGCGCCGCGCGGCCGCGTTGTCACCCATGTCGGACTGCGCGGATGCGATGTTGAGCAACGCGTCCGGCGCCTTGCTGCTGTCGGGGGAGTCCTTCAGCAATTGACGCTGGGTGACGATCGACGCTCGATAATCGCGGCGCGCGTACTGTGCGTTGCCGATCCAGTATTGCGCCGACGACGCGAGCGGACTGCGCGGATAGCTCTTCACGAATGCGGAGAAGCCGCCAATTGCACCCTGGTAGTCGCCGCGCTTGAACAGATCGAGAGCGGCGTCGTACGCGCGCTGCTCGGTGACGCCGTCGGTCGCATTGCGAACCGGTGGCGCGGTGGCGGCAACGCCGGGCGTGCCGGACGCGCCGCCCGGCAACGCGCCCTGTGGCGGCAGCGTGCCCGAGTTCGGCGAGCCCGGACCTGCGGGCGTTCCGGCGTCGGGCGCTCCGGTGTTCGCCGCTGGCGCGGTAAGCGCTGGCGATGCCTCGATCTTGCGCAGCCGCGAGTCGAGGTCGACATACAGATCGCGCTGCCGCTTCTGCGACTGCTCGAGCTCGTACGTGATCACCTCGATCTGCCCGCGCAGCTTCGCGAGATCGCCCTGCAGCAATTGCAGTTGCGTGCCGAGATCGGCCAGCCCGCCGCTTTTCGCCTGCTGCTCGAGCAGCGCGAGCCGATCCTCGAGCTGGCGCTGCATCTGCACGATGCGCTGGTTGGTCGCCTCGATGCGCCGCCGCGCTTCTTCATCGTCAAACAGCGCGGCGCGCGCAGCGCTCGCACCGAGCAGCACCGCCAGAAGGACCAGCGAAGCCCGCTGCGACAGCTTCAACGCCTACTCGCCGGCATAGAGAATGTCGTCGCGACGGTTCTCCGCGTACGCGGATTCGTCGTGTCCGGGGTTCTTCGGCTTTTCCTTGCCGAAGCTCACCGTCTCGATCTGGCTTTCGGTCGCGCCGAGCAGCGTCATCATCCGCTTGACGGAATCGGCCCGCTTCTGGCCGAGCGCGATGTTGTATTCGCGCGAACCGCGCTCGTCGGTGTTCCCCTGCACGGTCGCCCGCGCGCTGCGGTTCTGCTGCAGGTAGCGCGCATGCGCCTCGACCAGCGGCCGGTATTCGTCCTTGACGACGAAGCTGTCGTAGTCGAAGTAGACGCTGCGCTTGGACAAAATGTTGTTGGGATCGCGCAGCGGGTTGCCGCTCGCGCCGGACCCCGTTGCGGAGCCGGTGACGCCGCCCCCCGCCGCGCCGCCCGTTTGCGCGCCGCCCGCGCCAGCCGTGCCCGCGGCACTTTTGTCGTCGACCGGGGCTTCGGTCGAGGGCGTAGTCGAGCAGCCGGCGAGTGCCGCCGCGATCAATCCGATCCAAAGATATTTGCGCATGCCACCTCCAAGGTAAGTCGGCGCGCCGCGACCACGGCGCGCATTCGAAAAGGAAACCATCATTGCCGCGGGAACGGTCCCCACGCCGGCTCGCGCACGTCGCTTGCGGGCGCCACGAGCCGTTGCTTCACGCGACCATCGATCGACACCGCCGCGAGAATGCCGCGGCCGCCACCTTCGCTTGCGTAGATGACGAGCTTTCCGTTCGGCGCAACACTCGGGCTCTCGTCGCCCGGTCCCGACGTCAGCACCTGCACTTGCCGCGTTGCATAGTCAAGGGATGCGATCTGGAAACGCCCGCCGTCGCGACGGACGAACACCATGCCCTTGCCGTCGGGCAGGGGCCGCGGCGACACGTTGTAGCTGCCGTCGAACGTGAGCCGCTCGACCTGGCCCGTCAGAAGCTGCGCGCGGTAGATCTGCGGCGTGCCGCCGCGATCGGATGTGAACACGAGCCACTGCCCGTCGGGCGTGAACATCGCCTCGGTGTCGATGCCGGGGGACGTCAGCACGCGCGTGACGTTGCTGCCATCGGCATTCATCATGTAAACCTGCGAGCCGCCGTCCTTCGTTAGCGTGACGGCGAGCCTGCGGCCGTCCGGCGACCACGCCGGCGACGAGTTGCTGCCGCGGAAGTTCGCCACCGCGCGCCGCTCACCGGTGTCGACCGATTGCACGTAGACGACCGGCTTCTTGTTCTCGAAGGACACGTACGCAAGCCGCGAGCCGTCGGGCGACCAGCGGGGCGACAACAGCGGCTCATTCGACGCGACGATCGACTGAGGCTCGTTGCCGTCGGCGTCGGCGACGAGCAGTTGGTAGCGCGACCCCTGCTTGGTGATGTACGCGATCCGCGTCGAGAAGACGCCACGATCGCCCGTGAGCTTCTCGTAGATGATGTCGGCGATCTTGTGCGCCGTGACGCGGAACTGCTGCGGCGTGACGGTGAACTGCATCGACACCAGCGTCGACTGCTTGACGACGTCCGACAGCACGAAGCGCACGTCGACGCGTCCGTCCGGCAGCGGCTGCATCGACCCGACGACAACGGCATCCGCATTGCGCGAACGCCACACGGCCGGCTGGATCTCTTCGGCCCGAACCGGCCGCGGCACGACTCCGTTCGTGTCGACGAGCCTGAACATGCCGGAGCGCGCGAGATCGGCGCCGACGATCCCCGAGATACCGAGCGGCCACGTGCCCTCGTTGCCGAACGGGACGATTGCAATCGGGATTGCGGCACCCGCGCCGCCGACGATCTCGATCGACAGTTGAGCTTGTGCTGCGCCCACGAACAACGGCGAGAAAGCCAGTAGCCCAATGGCACACCAGCGACGACAGAGCAGGATCATCGAATGAAGTTGCGCGGGAACGAACGAGACGCCGGAGCTCGCGCAACGCAACGTACGGTGTTGTACATGTGCGGCGCGGGCGAGCGCGATGCGCGCCATTATAACGGCGCGCTCAATGCGGCGCGACCGAAGTCGCGAAACCAAATGCCTGCGTGATGCGCTCGCCGACGCGCTCGGCGTCGTTGCGGGCAGGATACGGGCCGATATAGACGCGATAGAGTCCACCTGCCTGGCGAATTTTCGCTTCGACCTGTGCAGTCAACAGTTGGTTCTGCGCGTGCGCGAGGAACGCCTGCGCATTTGCAAAATTTGCAAACGCTCCGAGTTGCACCGAGTAACCGCCGACCACCGATGCGACCGGCGGAGCGTCGGGCGCGCCCGACGGTTGCGCGACGGCAGGTGTCGGCACGAGCGGTGCCGTTGCCGCCGGTGCCGAAGCAACCGCGGGCAACGGCGGCTGGCTCGCCTGCGGCGACTGGGCGATGCTCCCGGGCAGGATCGCCTGCACGTCGACTTCGCCGCTGCCGTTCTGCGCGATGCCAAGCCGGTGCGCTGCGGCGTACGACAGGTCGATGATGCGACCGTGCAGGAACGGTCCGCGGTCGTTCACGCGCACGACGACGCTCTTGCCCGACGCGACGCTGGTGACGCGCGCGTACGACGGCAGCGGCAACGTCGGGTGCGCGGCCGTCATCCCATACATGTCGTACTTCTCGCCGATCGACGTCTTCTGGCCATGGAACTTGCGGCCGTACCAGGACGCGATGCCGCGTTCCTGGTACGGCTTGAGCGATGTCGCCGGCACGTACTCGCGTCCCAGCACGGCGTACGGACGGTTCGCCGCGCGGTGCAGCGGCTCCAGGCGTGGCACGGCATCGGGAACGGCGTCGAGGTTGGGCGGCGGATTCAGCCCCGGTCCGTCGTCCAGATAATATTTGCCTGACGGCGGCGGTGGCGCGGACGGCGGCGTCGCAGCGGGTGGCGCGCTGACGCGCGGCGGTTCGCGATACGACGAACTCGTGCACGCTGCGATCAGCAGCGCGAGGAGCGGTGTTGCGAAGCGGCGGAGCGGCATCGTGTGCGTGCGTAGGACCGCGCCGAATCTACCACCGCTTGGCGCGTGCATGCGCGTCCGCGCACCGCCGAGAAGCCACGAAAGCGAAGGGAGTCCGATGACGACTTACGTGTTCGCCTGGAATCCGCGCCTCTGGAACTGGCCCGAGCTTCCGCGCAAGCGCCGCAGCATCCAAGCGCACGGACACGTCGACATCCGCTGGGCGTGTGGCCGCACACGCTCGATCGAACCGGGCTCGCGCGCGTTCTTCGTCCGGCTGGGCGTGCCGCCCAAAGGCCTGATCGCGTCGGGCCACGCACTGTCGGAACCGTGGGAAGCGCAACACTGGCTCGCGGAGAAAGCCGCGCTCGGCGCGACGACGCACTATCTGAAGCTGCGGCTGGAATTCCTGCGCGATGAACCGCTGATCACGCTCGACGAGCTCGCACGTCCGCCGTTCGGCCGCTTTCGCTGGGCAGTGCGGCAATCCGGAACACGGATGCCGTCGTCGATCGCCGACGCGCTGGAGCCGTGGTGGGAGGAGCGCGTGCGGGTAGCGTCGCACGTCGCGGCGAACAGCGTGGCCCGGCGTAAGATCGCCGGATGAGCACGCAAACGATCCGTGGCGAAGCCTTTGCCGCGCTGCACCGGCGGCCGACGATATTCGCGATTCCCAATCCGTGGGACGCAGGGTCCGCGAAGATGCTGGCCGCGCTGGGTTTCGAAGCGCTGGCGACGACGAGCGCCGGACTCGCGTTCTCGCTCGGCCGCCCGGACGGCGAAGGTGCCCTCACGCGCGACGAGACGCTCGCCAATGCGCGCGCGATCGTCGATGCGACGCCGCTGCCCGTCAGCGCGGACCTGGAAAACGGCTTCGCCGACGACCCGCAGGCGTGTGCCGTAACGATCGCGCTCGCGGCCGCCACGGGGCTCGTCGGCGGCTCGATCGAGGACGCAACGGGAAGCGCCGCGGCGCCTATCTACCCGTTCGACCAGGCGCTCGAGCGCGTGCGCGCGGCCGTCGCTGCCGCGCGCGCGCTGCCGTTTCCGTTCACGCTGACGGCGCGCGCCGAGAACTTTCTCCACGGCGTCGCCGACCTGAAGGACACCATCCGCCGTCTGGAGGCGTTCGCCGACGCCGGTGCCGACGTGCTGTTCGCGCCCGGGCTGACGTCGCTCGACGCCATCGCAACGGTCGTCAAGGCCGTGTCGCCCAAACCGGTGAACGCGATCATGGGCCTTGCCGGGAAGACGCTGTCGCTGGCGGCACTCGAGGACATCGGCGTGCGCCGTGTCAGCGTCGGCTCGGCGCTGGCGCGCGCCGCCTTTGGCGAGTTTCTCCGCGCGGCGCAGGAGATCCGTAGCAAGGGTACGTTCGGCTTCGCGAACCAGGCGATTCCGTTCGCCGAGATCAACGCGATGTTCAAGCGCCCGCGCGCCGGCTGAGCGGATGACGCCGGCCACGCTGACCATCGGCATCCTCACCGGCGCGATTGGCGTCGGCTACTTCATGTACGGCAAGCGGCAGACGAAGTTCGTGCCGCTGATCGCAGGGATGGCGCTTTGCGTCTACCCGTACTTCGTCGACAGCGTGCTGTGGCTCTGCGTCATCGGCGCAGCGCTGCTCGCGGCGCCCTTCGTCATCGACTTCTGATTGCGGGTGTTGCGCGGACCGGCGGCGAAGCGGGAGCGCGGATCTTCGCTCCCGCCGCACCGCCTTGCAGCGCGACCGATCAGTTCGTCGCGAAGCAGTACAGATAGCCGGCGCTGCCGGTCTTGGCCAGCGCTTCGACGCCGCAACCGGCGGACTTGTGCGACGCGTTCCACGACACGTTCGCGACCGGATCGGGGTTGGTACCGTTCCGGTCGTGATGGCCGAGCATGACGGCGCCGTCGCCGCTCTTCGTATAGTTGCCGCACGTCATGTCGTCCGCGCCGGGGAACGCGGTGCCGTCAGCGCGCGAGCCGGTCAGGATGTCGTGACGACTCGGCGTGTCGCCGCGACCGTTGACCACGTCGCCCTTCTCGGTCAGCGACGTCTGCTTGCCGAGGTTGTTGGTGCCGTGCAGTTCGTCGAGGTTGTTGGCGACGATGACGCCCTTCGCATTGCGCCACGGGCCCTTGCCGATGCGGTCGCGCGCGTTGACGGCGCCTGCACCCTGCGTGCTCAGGTAGGCGTGCCACGTCTTGTCGCCGGCGCCCGCGGCGGCGGCGAGTGTCTGGCATTGCTTGTCGGCGCCCGCCAGCCCGCCGAAATCGGCACCCTTGCCCGAGCCGGCGCTGGTGATGAAGAACGACATGCCGCTCGACGGGGAGGCCATGCCGGACGACGACGGCTGGGTCATGCCGCTGCAGCCGGCGACGAGCAGCGCGATCGTTGCGGCGAGGCCGGTGGTCACTCGGGTCATTGCGATTCTCCTTGGGTTGGTCAGCCGTGTCCGGTAGGCGAGCGCTCCGGGCAATCGTCAACACCGGCGTGCAAGCGGCTATTCCGCAGCGCCCGGCATTGGCAGCGCGTTGCGGGGCACGCCGCGAGCGGAAGCCTACCACGCAGGGGCCACTCGTCCCGGTCCGCGCGGGGCAACCGGCAACGCTTCACGCGGCCGTTTTTGCGGTGCTACCATTTCGGTTCGGGGAGGATGCGATGAAGGATGAACATTTCGAATGCGCGCTGCGGCGCGACGGCTTCGACGACATCGAGCGCAAGAATGTGCCGCCCGGCACGCGGGTTCCCGAGCACGCGCATCCGTTCGACATTCGCGCACTCGTGCTGGACGGCGAGATCCGGCTGACCGTCGAAGGGGACGAATACGCGTACCGCGAAGGCGACATCTTCGTGATGCCGGCCGGGCATCGGCACGCAGAAGCTGTCGGCCCCGACGGCGTCGACTATCTGGTGGGACGGCGCCGGGCGCCCACGCTGGACCCGCTGAGGACATGATGAAACGCTCTGCTTCCGCGATGTGGAATGGCGACCTCAAGACCGGCAAGGGGACGATCTCGACCGACAGCGGTGTGCTGTCGAACACGCAGTATTCGTTCAGCACCCGATTCGAGGACGGCGTCGGAACCAACCCCGAGGAACTGATCGGCGCAGCGCATGCCGGGTGCTTCTCGATGGCGCTGTCGGCGCAGCTCGGCGAGGCGGGCCTCGTTGCCCAAAGCATCCGCACCAAGGCAACGGTTACGCTGGACAAGACTGGTGGCGGATTCGAGATCACGGCCATTCACCTCGACCTCACCGCGAAAATCCCCGGTGCGAGCCAGCAGGCATTCGACACGGCCGCCGAGAACGCGAAGGCGGGTTGCCCGGTGTCCAAGGTGCTTCGGGCAGCGATCACGCTGGACAAGAAACTCGAGGCGTAGCGAGCCGCCGAACCGCCCGTTACATTCGGCCGACGGCGGAGTAGTATCGAGGTTCGCACTGTCACGCGCCAGCTTCAGCAGCCGAAAGCCTTGGAGCCGCTCGCCGTCCTCGTCGTGATGCCCGTGCTCGTCGGCGTTGCCGCCGAGCTCGTGTTTCGTGACACGACACGCGCGTCGCTGGCCGCAGCCCTTGGATCGTCGCTGCTCGTGTATGCATGCCTCGCAACTCTCGACCCGGGCGGAACGTGGAACTGGCTCGCGACGTTTCTCGTCTCGCCGCTGGCGATCGCCTTTTCGCTTGCGACCGTGCTCACCGTGTTCGGACATCGCGAAGGGCGCCATCGCAACCACAGGCATCACGCCTGACTCGCCGCGTCCGTTCGCGCGCCGCCGATATCGATTTGCGCGGCGAGTGAATCCTCCGGCCGCGACGCTGTCTTTACAGCACACCGGGTAACCAAGCCACGCCATGCGCCGCGCCTCCCTGTACAGCAGCTCGAATCGATCCCGCGCCGCCGCGCGTTCCGGTGCGGCGCCTGATGGCGTCCCGGCAGCGCCCGGCAAGGAGCCGGCCGTCGCAGCGGGCAACGCCGCAGCGCCCGATGCCGCTGCGGCGCCCAAACCCGGACGTGTCGCGCGTCTGCGCGGCCTTGCAAGGCGCAGCGAGCGACTGCTGATGCTCTGCGCGGGTGCTTTGATCGCCGTGGCGATCGTGTACGGCAACAGCCTGCTGCACCCGCAATCGCGCGAGCTCTCGCAGGAGGACATCGACGGCGCCGTCATGCACACGCTGGAAACCAAGACGCTGCCGTCGCAGGCGGCGCGTGCGTACGACGCGATCCGCAACTCGGTCGTCCGCGTCCGCGAGTTCGAGCGCGCCGATGGCGATGGCGAGGATACGGAGAGCGGCGTCGGCACCGGCGTCGTGATCGTCGACAAGGGGATCATCCTCACCAACCTGCACGTCGTGTCGTCGGCGAAGCGCGTCGGCGTCGTATTCGCCGACGGCACCGAATCGGAGGCAACGATCATCTCGACTCAGCCGGAGAACGACCTCGCCGTGCTGCAGGCCAAGACCATCCCCGACGACCTTCCCGCGGCGACGCTGCGCTCGACGAGCGACCTGGCGCTGGGCGACGAGGTCGTCGCGGTGGGCTTTCCGTTCGGCATCGGTCCGTCGGTCACGTCGGGTGTCGTGTCGGGATTGCGGCGGGAATACCGCTCCCCCGAAGGCAAGCGCTTGCTCACCAACCTGATCCAGTTCGATGCCGCCGCCAATCCGGGAAGCTCCGGCGGCCCGCTCGTCACGATGGACGGCGAGGTCGTCGGCATCGTGACCGGTATCCTCAATCCCAACAATCAGCGTGTCTTCATCGGCATCGGCTTCGCGGTGCCGATCGAGAACGCCGCTGCAGCCGTGGGCATCTCGCCGTTCTAGGGCAAGAGACTTCGTTTCGTCGATCACGCAAGGAGCGTATGGAAAACCGGGACAACGCCGGCGCCGACATCGCGTCGCTGATGCAGCGCATTCTCTACGAAGTAAAGAAGGTGGTCGTCGGCCAGGACCACTTCCTGGAACGTGTACTGGTGGCGATCCTCGCGCAGGGCCACCTGCTCGTCGAAGGCGTGCCGGGCCTCGCGAAGACGCTCACGGTGAAGACGCTGGCGAAGGTGATCCGCGGCTCGTTCCGGCGGATCCAGTTCACGCCCGATCTCGTGCCGGCGGATCTCGTCGGTACGCGGATCTACAACCAGAAAACCGGCGATTTCGCGACATCGCTCGGTCCGGTCTTCACCCACCTGCTGCTGGCTGACGAAATCAATCGCGCACCGGCGAAGGTGCAAAGCGCGCTGCTCGAAGTGATGCAGGAATACCAGGTGACGATCGCCGGGCAGACGCACCTCGTGCCGACACCGTTCCTCGTGATGGCGACGCAGAATCCGATCGAGACCGAAGGCACGTACCCGTTGCCGGAGGCGCAGGTGGACCGCTTCATGATGAAGGTGCTGGTCGGCTACCCGAGCGAGGAGGAGGAATTCGTCATCGTCGAGCGCGTGACCGGCGTGCCGGCCGACGTCGCGACGGTGGCATCGACGGACCAGCTTGCCACGTTGCAGCGGCAATGCCGGACCGGCTACGTGGACCCGTCGCTGATCCAGTACGCGGTGCGCATGGTGTCGGCGACGCGGCAGCCCGACCGCTACGGCGTTGCCGACTTCGGGAAGTACGTGACGTTCGGCGCGAGCCCGCGCGCGTCGATCCACCTGATCGAGGGCGCACGCGCACTCGCGTTCCTGCGCGGCCGCGACTACGTGCTGCCCGACGACGTCAGCGATCTGGCGCCAGACGTGCTCCGCCATCGGCTCGTGCTGTCGTACGAGGCGCTGGCCGACGGCCTGACCCCCGACCAGCTCGTCCACAAGATCATGAAGCGCATTCCGCCGCCCGAAAAGCCGCTCGAGACGCATGTTCGGATCGCGTCGCAAGGCTGAGCCGCCCGCCCCGGCGAGCAACGTCGTAACGCTGCCGCCGCGCAACGCTGAAAGCGTGCTGCGTCGGCTCGAGTGGACGGTGCTGCGGCGCCTCGACGGACTGCTGCACGGCGACTACAGGACGCTGTTCCGCGGCTTCGGGCTGGACTTGGCCGACCTGCGCGAATACCAGTATCACGACGACGTCCGGCACATCGACTGGAACGTGACGGCGCGGCTGCAGACACCGTACGTTCGCGAGTACAACGAGGATCGCGACGTCACGGCGTGGTTCCTGCTGGACGTCAGCCCATCGGTCGATTTCGGGTCGGGGGACGTGCGCAAGCGCAGCGTCTCGATCGACTTCGTCACCGTTCTCGCGCGAATCCTGACCCGGCACGGCAACCGCGTCGGCGCGGCACTCTACGGCGAGACGATGGACACCGTCGTTCCGGCGGGCAGCGGGCGCCGTCATGTGCTGCACATCCTGCACCGGATGCTGCAGCGGCCGCAGCAAGCGCAGTCGACGCAGACGAACCTGAATGAATTCCTGCGCGCCGCGTTCCCGGCGATATCGCGGCGCTCGATCGTGTTCGTCGTCTCCGATTTCATCAGCACGGCGCCGTGGACCGACGCCATCGCCCAGCTCGCGCAGCGCCACGAAGTGCTGGCCGTGCGGCTGTACGATCCGCTCGAAAACGAGCTGCCCGATCTCGGCCTGCTGACGATGCAGGACGCGGAGACCGGCGAGCAGTTGTTCGTCGACACGCACGACCGCGGTTTCCGCAAGCGCTTCGTCAAGGCGGCCGAGAACCGCGAAGAAGCGTTGCGCACGGCATTCATGCACGCGGGCGTGGACGCGCTCGAGCTTTGCACCGATGATGACCTCGCCGACACGATCCTGAGATTCGCGGACTTGCGCAAGCGGCGCAGCCGCCTCAACGCGGGGGCCGTGTTGCCGCGGCCTTCCGGCGCGCCATGACGTTCCTCTGGCCCGAGCTCCTGTGGCTGCTGGTGCTCGTCCCCGTCATCGTGGGCGTGTACCTGCTGCTGCTGCGGCGCAAGCACCGGCTCGCCGTCCGTTACGCGAGCCTCGCGATGATCCGCGACGCGATTGGCGCGGGCGGTCGGCTGCGCCGCCACGTACCGCCCCTCCTGTTCCTGATCGCGCTGACGCTGATGCTCGTCGCGATCGCGCGCCCAGCCGCCGTCGTCACGCTGCCGTCGCAGCACGAGACGATCATCCTCGCAATGGACGTGTCGGGCAGCATGCGCGCCGTCGACGTCAAACCCAACCGGCTGACCGCATCGCAGGAAGCGGCGCGTGCTTTCATCGCCGACCAGCCGCACAACGTGCGCATCGGCATCGTGTCGTTCGCCGGCACCGCGGCCGTCGTGCAGCCGCCCACGGAGAATCGCGACGACCTGATGGCGGCGATCGACCGCTTCACGCTGCAGCGCGGTACCGCCGTCGGCAGCGGCATTCTGGTGTCGCTGAAAACGATCTTCCCCGACGTCGAATTCGACCTCGGCCGCTCCAACCCGAGGATGAACGCCAACGACGCCGGGCGCGGCAAGTCGCTCGGCCGCGCGAAAGCCGAGGAGAAGGCGAAAGAAAAAGACAAGGACGGCGACAAGACGACACCGCCCGGGTCGTACCAGTCGGCGGCGATCATCCTGCTGACCGACGGGCAGACGACGACGGGGCCTGACCCCGTCGAAGCGGCGAAGATGGCGGCCGATCGCGGCATACGCGTCTACACGGTGGGCATCGGCACCGTCTCCGGCGAGATCATCGGCGCCGAAGGCTGGTCGATGCGCGTGCGCCTCGACGAGGACGCGCTGAAGCAGATCGCGAACATCACGCGCGCCGACTACTTCTACGCGGGAACATCGACGGACCTCAAGAAGGTCTATCAGGGCATGAACGCGCGGATGATGCTGAAAAAGCAGCAGACCGAGATCACGGCGCTCTTCGTCGCAGCGGCGGCCATCATCGCGACCTTCGGCGCGGGGTTGTCGCTGATGTGGTTCAACCGATTGCTTTGAGGGCGAGATGAGCGATCTCAGTGCGGCGCAGAACCGAGTGGTGTGGTTCGACATCCCGGTGGCCGATCTCGAGCGTGCGGCGGCGTTCTACCGCGGCGTGCTCGGCATCACCGTGCACATCGAGAAAACGCCGGGATTCTCGTTCGGCGTGCTCCAGCACGACGAAGGCAACGGCGGCTGCCTCGTGCCGAAGCCAGGCGAGATCACCGGCGACGGTGGTCTCCTCGTCTACCTGAACGCCAACGGCCGGCTGCGCGAAGCGCTGCGGCAGGTGGAGGCACGTGGCGGCAAGGTCGTCGAGCCGGCGCATGCGCTCGGACCGCACGGCTTTCGCGCGATCGTCATCGACAGCGAAGGCAACCGCGTGGCGCTGCACGCCGCGACGGACGCGTAGGCTCCCGCGCGCAATCCCGACGATCCGCTCGCCATCCTCGATGTCCCGCTACACGGCAAGCGTGCGCTGGACGCGCGGCGATGCGAAGTTCACCGACAACCGCTATAGCCGCCGCCACGCGTGGCACTTCGATGGTGGCGCGGAGGTTGCCGGGTCGTCGTCACCGCATTCGGTGCCGCTGCCGTATTCCGATGCGACGGCGGTGGACCCGGAGGAGGCATTCGTCGCCGCGATCTCGAGTTGCCACATGCTGTTCTTCCTGTCGATCGCGGCGAAGCATGGCCACCGCATCGACGACTACGTCGACGACGCCGAGGGTTTTCTCGAGACTGACGCCGCCGGGCTGATGTGGATGACGCGCGTCGTCCTGCATCCGCAGGTCGTGTGGAGCGGCGACACGCGGCCGTCGGTGGACGACATCTCGGCGATGCACAACGAGGCGCATCACCTCTGCTACATCGCCAATTCGGTCAAGGCGACGATCGACTGCGTGCCGCGTTGACACCGCGCGACGCCTCGAGGGAGCGGCGATGGGCGTGACCGTACCCGCGACCGCGCGCATTGTCATCATCGGCGGCGGCATCATCGGCTGCAGCATCGCCTACCACCTCGCCAAGCGCGGCGTTCGCGATGTCGTGTTGCTCGAGCGACTGCAACTGACGCACGGCGCGACGTGGCACGCGGCCGGGCTCGTCGGACAGTTGCGCAGCAGCAGCAACCTGACGCGCCTGATGCGCTACGGCGCCGAGCTCTATGGCACGCTGGAAGCCGAAACCGGGCAGGCGACCGGCTGGCAGCGGTCGGGGAGCCTGCGGCTCGCGTCGTCGGCGGCGCGCTGGCAGGAACTGCGTCGCTCGGCAACGATGGCCAAGGGCTTCGACTTCCACGTCGACCTCGTTTCACCGACTGAGGCACGCGATCTCTTCCCACTGCTCGATCTCACCGGCGTCGTCGGTGCCGCCTGGATCGAAGGCGACGGCTACGCGGATCCGGCGAGCCTGACCGCGGCCTACGCGGCCGGCGCCCGCGACGGCGGCGCGTCGCTGCTCCAGCAGGTCCGCGTCACCGGCATCCGCACGCAGCGCCGCAGGGTCACTTCGGTCGTAACCGATGGCGGCGAGATCGCCACCGAGTGCGTGATCAACGCAGCAGGGATGTGGGGTGGCGAGATCGCGGCGATGGTCGGAACACGGGTGCCCGCGTGCGCGGTCGAGCACCAGTATTTGGTCACGGCGAAATCGGACCGGATCCCGGCCGGGCTGCCGTCGCTGCGCGACCCCGACGGCAACTTCTACCTGAAGCCCGAAACCGGCGCGTTCGCCGTCGGCGGCTGGGAGTCGAACACGCGACCGTGGGGCGCGAACGGAATACCCGTCGATTTCGGCCCCGAATTGCTGCAGCCCGATTTCGATCGGTTCGCGCCATTGGCCGAAGCCGCGGCGGCGCGCATCCCAATCGTCGGTGAACTGGGTATCCGACAGATGATCAACGGGCCGATCCCGATCACGCCCGACGGTGAGCCGGTGATCGGTCTGTCGCCCGAGCTTGACAACTTCTACCTGTGCTGCGGCTTCACCTCGGGCATCGCCGCCTCGGGCGGCGCCGGTTGGGTGATGGCGAACTGGATCGTCGACGGCGATCCCGGCCTCGACCTGTGGCCGTTCGACGTCCGCCGCTTCGGCGCGCCCCACTCGGTCAAGCAGTTCATGTACGAGCGCGCCGTCGAGAGCTACGGCCGCTACTACCATGTCGCATGGCCCAACCGCGAAGCGGATGCGGCACGCGGTTCGCGCCGCAGCCCTCTGCACGCCACGCTCGCGAGCGCCGGCGCTGTGTATGGCAACAAGTTCGGCTGGGAGCGGCCGAGCTGGTTTGCCGCCCCCGGCACAGCGGCGATCGAGGCGCCGTCGTTCGGGCGCGGACCGGCGTTCGATGCGATCGGTGCCGAGCACCGCGCCGTGCGCGAGCGCGTCGCACTGATCGACATGACGTCGTTCTCGAAATACGAGGTGCGCGGTACAGGCGCGCTCGCGCTGCTGCAGAACCTCGCCGTCAACGACGTCGATCGCCCCGTCGGCACGATCGTCTACACGCAGCTGTGCAACGAGCGCGGCGGCATCGAGGCGGACGTCACGATCACGCGGCTCGCCGACGATCGTTTCTACTTCGTCACCGGCAGCGCGCTCGGCGTGCGCGACCGCTCGACCATCGAGCGCCACCTGCCCGCGGACGCCAGCGTCGACATCGTCGAGCAGACGTCGGCGAAGGCCGTGCTCAATCTCTGCGGCCCCCGCGCCCGCGACGTGCTGGCTTCACTGACCGATGCGCCGCTCGACAACGCCAGTTTCCCGTACATGAGCGCGCGCGTGCTCGACGTCGCAAATGCGCCTGTGCTCGCGCTGCGCGTCACGTACCTGGGCGAGCTGGGCTACGAATTGCACGTGCCGACCGAATACGCGCTGCAACTGTACGAGCGTCTGTGGGCCGCCGGCGAGCGCCATGGCATCGCAAACGCCGGCTATCGGGTCATCAACAGCCTGCGCCTCGAGAAGCACTATCTCGTCTGGGGCTCCGATATCACCAGCGACTACAATTGCTACGAGGCGGGACTGGGCTTCTGCGTGGCGGCGAACAAGGGCGCGTTCCTCGCGCGCGCCGCCCTCGCGGACGTCAAGGCGCGCGGTCCGCAGCGCAGGCTCGCGTGGTTCACCGCGGCGCCGGAGCTGGATCTGTTCGGTGGCGAGATCGTGTTGATTGGCGACCGGGTGGCGGGCCGCGTCACCAGTGCAGGCTACGGCTACACGGTGGGCCGCAACGTATTCTGCGCGTACGTCGCGGCCGACGAACCTGTCGCGAGCACGTATAGCATCGAGGTCATGGGCGAGCGTTACGCTGCGGTTCGCCACACGCGACCGTTGTACGATCCCGACCGCCGCGCGATCATGGCAGCCTGAAGCACCGAAACAGGCTGCTCGCCTGACGGTCGTGCCAATGGGGACCTCTTCACCATGCCGAATTCCGCTGTCACGCCAACCACCGAGCTCGACGCGCTCCTGACAACGCGCCACGAGGGGCACGGCTTGCCGCGTGCGTTCTATCACGATGCCCCGCTGTACGACGCGGAGATCCGGACGATCTGGCAGGGCGGTTGGCTGTTCGCCGGATTCGAGATCGAGATCCCGCAGCCAGGCGATTTCCTGACGCTGGCAGTCGACGGTTCGTCGGTACTGGTGATCCGCGACGACGCGGGCAGCGTGCGCGCATTCCACAACGTGTGCCGCCATCGCGGGTCGCAACTGTGCCGCAATGAGTCAGGGCACGTGCGCGCCATTGTGTGCCCGTATCACAGCTGGACGTATTCCCGGCAGGGGGCACTCGTCGCATGCGCCGGCATGCACGATGGCATCGACAAGGCGGAGCTCGGTCTCAAGCCCGTTCACGTCGGCGTGACAGCGGGCCTCATCTACGTGTCGCTGGCCGCCGCGCCGCCGGCATTCGACGGCTTGCGCGAGCGCTTCGGCGCGACGGCCAAGCCGCAGGGATTCGATCGGGCGCGAATCGCCAAGATCGTCGACTACGAAGTCGAGGCGAACTGGAAGCTCGTGTGGGAGAACAACCGCGAATGCTTCCACTGCGTGGCATGCCACCCGCAGTACGTCAAGGCGAACTTCGACGCCTATGAGGAAGCGTTCGCAACCGAGGCGGCCCGGCAGAAGATGGCGGCCGCTGTCGCGCGCGCGGAAGCCAAGTGGGCGGCGCAGGGCATCTCGATCACGCATGCGAAGGGCGGCCTCGCGCCGTTTCCCGATCCGGTTCGCAACGTGTGGTACGCGGCGGATCGCACGGTGATGGTCGACGGCTTCGACACCGAGTCGATGGACGGCCGCCGCGTCGCGCCGCTGATGGGCGACTATCGCGATGCCGACGTCGGCGTGCTGCGGATGCGCAGCATGCCCAATTTCTGGCTGCACGGAAGCTGCGACCACGCCGTTGCCGCGCGCCTGCTCCCGGCCGGACCGCGCAAGACGAGCGTGCGCGCCTACTGGCTGGTCGACCGCAATGCCCGCGAAGGCGACGATTACCAACTCGAGCGGCTGCTGCCGTTCTGGGACCTGACCAATACGCAGGATTGGGAAATCTGCAAATGGCAGCAGAAGGGCGTCGACTCGATCGGTTACGAGCCGGGCCCGTTGTCGCAGCGCAAGGAATACAACGTCGACGCGTTCATTCGCTGGTATCTCTCGCAAATGCGCGGCGGCAGCGAACGCGGCAACGCCGCAAGTCCGCTGACGCGCGTCGCGTGACATCGGCGGCCGGTCTCCCCGTCAGCGCATCAGCGATACGTGGCGGCGTCCGCTCGCCCGCAGCACGACGCGGAACAGCAGCAGCGCCAGGGCAACGACCAGCATGATGCAGACAGAAAACGCTGCAGCCTGGTTCACGTTGCCCGCATCGTCGAGCAGCAGCACCGACACCGCCGCCACCTGGGTCGCAGGTGTGACCAGGAATATCACCGCCGACAGCGTGACCATGCTGCGCACGAAGTAGAACACGCCGACGCTGACGATCGACGGCGCGATGATCGGCAGGACCACCGACCACAGCGTCCGCAGGAAGCCCGCGCCGAGCGACGTCGACGCCTCGTCGAACACGCGGCTGATCTGGTTGACGCTCGTCGTCGCAATCAGGAAGCCTTGCGCGTGATAGTGGTACACGTTGCAAAGCGCAAGGATCAAGAGCGTCCCGTAAAGGAACTCCAGCGGATTCGCCGGATTGTTGAACACGAGGATGTAGCCGAGGCCGAGCACCATTCCCGGCACGGCTGCCGGCAGGATCGACAGGAAATACAACGCCTGGCCAGCGGCGTTGCGCAGCCTCCGCGTGACACACGCACCGGCGATCGTTACGACGACGCCGATGGCCGCCGCCATCAGCGAGACCGCGATGCTGGTCCACAGCGGCTGCAGGCCGTTCTGCACTTCGAACCGGTAATGGCGCAGGCTGACGTGCATGTTGTACGGCCACAGGGTCACGAAACTCGCAACGACGACGACCAGCACGATGGCCGCGATCATCGCGCAGATCGCCAGTGCAAACGTCAAGCCGATGCGGTCGCGCCAGGGTTGTTGCACGATCAGGAGCGGTTGCGAGCGCTCGGAAATCGTGGCGTGGTGACGCCGCATGATCCACTTCTCGGCGACCACCGCGAGCGCGGCCGGCACCAGCAGCATGACGCCGATAACCGCACCCATCTGGAAATTACCCTGTCCCGAAACCTGGTTGTAGATCTCGGTCGCGAGCACGTTGTAGTCGCCGCCAATCACCATCGGGTTGCCGAAGTCGGTGATCACGATCGTGAACACGACGAACGTCGCGGACAGGATGCCGTATTTCGTCGATGGAAGCGTGATGTCGCGAAAGATCCGCGCACTGGTTGCGCCGAGCACCTGCGCGGATTCGTACAGCCGGGCGTCTGCCACGGCCAGCGCTGCGGACAGGATCAGGTAGGCGTGAGGCAGGCTGTAGAACACGTCGGCAATGACGATGCCCCAGAAGCCGTAGATGTCGATCGACAGCCCGAACGTGCGGTTGATAAGGCCGTTGCGCCCGAACAGAAACACGATGCCGAGCGCCTGCACGAGCGAGGGCGCGAACAGCGGCATCAGCGCGATCGAACCGAGCGCGCTCTTGAACGGCATCGCCGTCCTGCGCATCGCATAGGCGAACGCATAGGCCAGCAGCACCGTGATCGTCGTTGTCGTGGCGGCAACCGCGAGGCTGTTGCCGACGACGCGGCTGAACTTCGGGCTGTTGACGTAGCGGATGTAATTGCCGAGCCCGATGCCCTCCGGCGTCACGAAGCTCATCTTCAGGATCTCGAACAGCGGCGCCACGACGAACACGACGAGTGGCAGCATCACGGCAATCGCCAGCCCAACGACGGCGATTCGATCCGAATCGAGGCTCGTGGCGCGCGCCGGCACCGCAGCGGCGTTATCCGTCACCGCGTCGCGTCCTGCAGCCGGTGGATGGCAGCGGCAGGAATTCGCACGGCAAGCGTCGCGCCCACGACGAGGTCGGTGCGCCGTCCGCGCAATTCCAGCATCAGCTTCCGGTCGTCGACCTTCAGCGTGATACGCGTGAAGCTGCCGAGAAATACGCACTTCTCGATGCGCCCGAGCAGCGCGTCGGACTGCGCGCCGTTGGCATCGATCAACTCGATGTGCTCGGGCCGGATGCCCACGTACGGATCCGCCTCCGCTTGACGCTCGGCCGGCGGAATCCGGGCCACTGATTGCCGGACGAGATTCATCCGGCCGATGAACTCGGCGACGAAGCGACTGACGGGTCGATCGTAGAGGTCGACGGCATCGCCGACCTGCTCGATCACGCCGGCATTCATCACGACGATGCGGTCGGCCATTTCCATCGCTTCGTGCTGGTCATGGGTGACCATCACCGTCGTCACGCGCAAAGCCGTCTGCAGATCCTTGATCTCGGCGCGCAACTCGTCGCGCACCTTGGCGTCGAGCGCCGACAGCGGCTCGTCGAGCAGGAGCACCGTCGGCTTCGGCGCCAGCGCGCGCGCCAATGCGACGCGCTGCTGTTGTCCGCCGGACAGTTGATGCGGATACTTCGCGGCCTGGTCGCGCAGGTGCACGAGCGCCAGCACCTCGTCGATCCGCGGCGCGATCGCTTCCTTCGGCCATTTACGGCACTCGAGGCCATAGCCGATGTTCCGCGCAACCGACATGTTGGGGAACAGCGAATACGACTGGAAGACGATACCGAAATTGCGCAACCGCGCCGGAACACCCAGAAGGCTTGCGCCGTTCTGCAGCACTTCGCCGGCGTCGGGTGACTCGAGGCCGGCGATCACGCGCAGCAGCGTCGTCTTGCCGCAGCCGGAGGGTCCGAGAAAGCAGACGAACTCGCCTTCGCCGATCGCGAGCGTGACGTCATTCAGCGCCGGGACAGCGCCGAACCGCTTGCTGATATTGCGCAGCGTGAGGAACACGAAGGGGCCCGTTGTGGTGGCCGGGCGGCGGCGCCGACCGGTCGATCCGCCGAGTCTAGGGCCCCGGCGGGGGATCCGGCAATCGCGCGCGCGTCAGCCGGATCCGGTGCGCAGGATTAGCGCTCGATCTTCTGCTTCCACTCGGCAATGATGCGATCCTTGTTCTTCGACGAAGCGGAGAAGTCCATTTTGTACAGCACGGTCGAAACGTCCGCCGGCAAGCCCGCCTTCAGCACGGCGTCGGGTGCCTTGGCGCCCGGCACCGACGACATTTCCGAACGCTCGCCGTAGAGCTTTGCCGCGTCGAGCGTCAGCAGCCAGTCGAGGAACTGCTTCGCGTCGTCCTTGTTCTTCGCCGTCTTCATCAGCGCGTTGACCTCGGTTTCGAATCCGGCGCCCTCGCTCGGGATCACGAGCTTGATCGGATAGCCCTCCATGATCTGCTTGACGCCGCTGAACGCAAACGACACGCCGATCGCATACTCGCCGGTGGCCGCGGCCTTGCACGGCCGCGAGCCCGACTTGATGTATTGCGCGATGTTCTTGTCGAGGTCCTTCAGGTATTGCCAGCCCTTCTCCTCGCCTTTCATCTGCAGCAGGCTCACCACCTGCGCATAGCCGGTGCCGGAACTCGCCGCATTGGGCATGACGATCTGCCCCTTGTAGACCGGGTTCAGCAAGTCCTGCCACGACGTGGGCATCGGCAGGTTGTTCTTTTTCAGCACTTCGGTGTTCACGCAGAATCCGGCGAAATAGCCGGTTGTCGCGAACCAGCGCCCATCGGGATCCTTGAACTGCGCGTTGACCTTCTCGATCCCGGCGGGCTTGTACGGCTCGGCCATCTCGAGAAAGCGCGGGTCGACCATCTGCGTGACCGCCCAACCCCAAATGACGTCATGACGCGGATTGCTCTTTTCGGCGAGCATCCGCGCGGCGAGATCGCCGGTGGACAGGCGCAGCACGTTCACCTTGATGCCGGGCTTCGCTTTGGCGAACGCATCGAGGTAGACCTTTACGTCGTCTTCCTCGAGCGACGTATACGCGGTGATCTCGCCCGCCTGAGCCGCGAAACCGAGCGATGCCAGTGCAATCGCAGCCAGGCGTCCGATTCGTTGCATCCATGTCGTCATGGGGCGGCTCCGTTGGTTGTATCGAAGCGCATCCGGGTGGTGATTCCGCCCCGGGTGCGCGCTACGCATTCGATGCACAGACTTTAAAAAACCACGATAGCACGCGCGTATGGGGTTCACAAGCCCGTATGTTGTGTTCACCAAATAGGCTTCTTTCTGGCAAGCCGCTCACGCCTTCGCGACCGTGACCTGCACGCCGGCCAACCTAAGACTCGCGGCGAGCTTTTTCGGCGGCGCTGCTTCGGAGACCAGCGTGTCGATGTCCGCAAGCTCGCAGATCCGCTCGAAATGCATCCGGTCGTATTTCGAGCTGTCGAGCAGCAGGATCGTCCGGTCCGCCCGCTGCATCATCGCGCGCTTGACGGAGCAGCCCATCGAGTCGGCGTCCGTGACGCCGTCGTCACCGAGACCGCCCGCACCGATGAAGGCCTTGTCGGCCTTGAACTTCGCGACGAACTCGATGGTGTCGGTACCGAACGTGCCGACCTCGCGCGCGATGTAGTCGCCCGGACAGAGAATGACGCGGCAATGCGCGTTCGTCGACAGCGCGTGCGCCACCGGCAGGCAGTTCGTCAAGACGGTCAGATGAAGGTTGCGCGCCGCCAGCACGTTGGCGAACACGCTGGTCGTCGACCCGCAATCGATCATCAGCGCGTCGCCGGACTCGACCATCCGCGCGGCGGCGCTCGCGATCACGCCGCGCTCTGCCGCCCGGGCGCGGTTGCGGATGCCGATGCCCGGCTCGTCGATCAGCGAGCGGCTGGCGCCGCCGCCGTACGTGCGCTTCAGCGCCCCGGCGGCCGCCAGTTCGTCGAGATCCCGCCGCGCAGTCTCGGTCGTCACGTCGAACACGTTGGCGAGCGTGGCGATGCGAACCGTGCCTTCGCGACGCAGCAGCGCAAGCAGCTGCGCCTGACGCTCTTGCTGGCCAAGGCGCTGTCTGCGCCGGCTCATGCCGCCAGCGCCCCGTTCACCGTATCGCGGCGCTGCGAGTCGCCGGCGAGGTCGAGGAACGTGTAGCGATCTCGCAGGAAGCGGGCATCGTGCACCGCCGTTGCGTAGAAGTCGGTGGCCAATCCGATGTCGGCCGGCGTCACCGCGCAGTTCGCGCGCCGCAACGCGTCGCGAATCCGCTCCGATGGAATCATCGCGCGGCGCACGCTTGCACAAATCTCGTCCCAGTGGTCATCGAGGTGCCGCTGGAGGCGCACTCGCGCTACATCCGTCAGCCGCTTCGCCGCGAACTCGCGCCAGCACGACTCGCCGACGTCGTCGCCGAACCGCCGCCGCAGCTCGGCCTGACCGACGGCGTCGGGAGAAAGCCGCGGCGGTCCCGCTGCGAGCACCGACTCTTGGATTCGCGCCATCGTCAGCGTCGCGACGCCAACCTGCTCGCCGTGGAAATAGGCGGCGCGATCCGCCGGAGCCCGCATGTCGATGTAATGGCTTATCAGGTGCTCACCCTGGCTGGCCGGATAGCTGCCGTCGCAGATCGTCATGCCGAGCCCTGAAAGCACCAGCGTGTGCGCCAGCGAACGCATCGCATCCGGATCGTTGCGCAGCAGCGCTTCGGGATCGTTCA
>Ga0207650_10000632_pt1 | contig 28069 bp, 21 predicted proteins | sample KBSS63metaG_FD_184325 | JGI IMG/M metagenome (GOLD analysis project Ga0207650, IMG submission 184325) | Switchgrass rhizosphere microbial communities from Kellogg Biological Station, Michigan, USA - KBS S6-3 metaG (SPAdes) (version 2) | ecosystem: Host-associated > Plants > Roots > Rhizosphere...
GGTTGAGCCGGCGGGCGGTGCCCGCCTCTAAACGTAACCAACATAAGAGTAAACGTAGCTAATGTAGGGCTCGGCATGCGGTGCCCTTACATTAATCGATGAACGGACGCATTTGGCCCACGTACTGGTCAAGCGGCGCGATGCTGTAGAGGACGATCTCGATTGACTTGTCCGGGAAGCCGGACTCGAGCGTGAAGGTGTAGCCCGCAAAAACGTCGCCCGTGTCGTCATCTCCCCAAAAAAGAAAGTTGTGATCGTTCAGGTTTAGCAACTTGCGCATTAATCCCGTGCCGTCGCGCGCCTTGCCGATGTTGATGTAGTTGTCCTTGTAGTACGGATAGATACGGAAGCCGATGGTGTTGTCATTAGAGACGCCGATGACGATCTCAAATCCTTCGGCGTTCGTGAATCCGCCGCGCTTGACGCCCACGAAGTTAAAAGGCTGCTTGTCACTCTGCCGAAAAGCAACCTCGATACCCCTTTTGGGACCGGAAGCCGTAAGCAGTTGCCTTAGCCTTTCACGGTTAGCGATGCGAGCCGCGTCCTTTTCCTGCTGGGTCTGTGCGGTTGCCAGAGAAGCGAAGATCAGAATTGCAATGGTGGCCAACTTGAATTTCATGGGGGAACCTCCGATGCATTTTTGAGTCAGGCAAAAAAATACTTCCAAAGCAATCGGCGGTCAACGTTGAACGGGTCTCGCCCTAGAAAACGGCCGCGGATGAACGCGGATGAACGCGGATCAGAATGGATTTCCTGATCCGCGCTGCGTCCGCGTAAATCCGCGGCCAATATTTTTGGCCGGCCTGTTTAGAAAATGAACTTCAACGCCAGTTGCACGTTGCGGCGTTCGATGTTGCCGTTTGGCGTTACGCCTTTGACGGCCCCGACGAATCCGCTGGTGACGTCCTGCGTACCCGGCGCGATGTAAAGATTCGCATGGTTAAGCGCGTTGAAGAGCTCGGCGCGAAGCTGAAGACTGTATCTTTCGTTCAACCTCACGTTCCGGCTCACACCCGCATCGAGGTTCCACATTCCGGGACCGCGAAACTGGTTGCGCGTAGTCATGTTTGCCGGATATGGACCAAAGTCAGAACAGCCGCCGCACACTGCGTTGCCAAACGCTCCAACCGGTTGACCGGTCAGGTCAATGTAGTTGAAGAAGTTGGCGTTGCCGGTGTCGGTTACGTGAACTGCCAGCGGTCCGGTTGCTACCAATCTCGGACTCGAGAGATTGGCGTTGCTGCCATCGAAGATGGTGAACGGCGTGCCGGTGCGGGCGTTAAAGATGCCCGTGATCGACCAGCCGTCAAACAAGGCCTTCGTTAGACCATCGCTGTCCTTCGCGAATGGTATCTGCCAGATCAGACTGCCGACGAATCGGTGCCTGACGTCAAAATCCGCCGGTCCATAATCGAAACGCGGATCGTAGGGATTCGTAAGTCCTAGGTTCGTGTTGAAGGCGCCTTCGCTGAAGGTGGAGCTTAGATTGTCCTTCGCCGATGCCAACGTGTAATGCAGCGTGAACTGCATCCCCGTGTTGCGGAAGTTGTTGCCATCGAGCGCCACAATCAAAGCGTTGTAACGCGAAAAGCCTTCATTGCCTCGCGTGTTGATGTTTGAGTAAGTGTTGTTCAGACGCGAATTCGGATTGGCATCGCCGAGGTAGAAAGCGCCCGACCCCTGAATGTTCAAGGGTGAAATCGAGTAAAGCTTTTCACCGCGCGAACCGGAATACTCAACTGACAACACATTGCCTTTGCTCAGCTCGCGTTGGAACGCAAAGCTGTAGAAATGTGCGTAGGCGTTGACGATGTCTTCGCGCACATGACGCAGACTGGTCGCCGGCAAAACTTTAGTAGGCGGCGTGGTGCCGGCTAATGGCCCGGCGTTGTTGGTCGTGATTTGCAGACCGGTTACGTCGACATTGTTGAATAGCGACAACACCGCGTAGTTCGGCGGATTCTGAATCACGTTGAAAGTGACGTTGCCGAAGTTGCGTTCGTAAGCCAGCCCGTAGCCGCCACGAATGCTCGTCTTGCCGTCGCCGAAGACGTCCCAGGCGAAACCGAGCCGCGGCGCGAAGTTATTTTTGTCAGGCTTCCACAGACCACCGACCGGGCTGTTGCCGGCAATCTGCACGCTGCCGTTGCGAATGCGTTCCTGCAGCGTCGCGCCTGGGCCAAAGTAAAAGTTCGAATCCAGCTCAGGGTTCTTGTTGTGCTGTACGCCGTAGTACTCGTAGCGCAAACCAAGATTCAGAACCAGATTCGGCCGAACGCGAAACGAATCGTTCATGTAGGCAGCCCATTCGTTGTAACGATTGCTGCGCGCGAAATCCGGCGGGCCAACCGGCAGGTTTACGCTTTGGCCGGGGAACTTACCCTGCGGAAACACGGCCGCCTGAAATTGATTGATGTTGCCGGTGACAAAGTTTCCCAACGCCTGCGCGTAATTTCCCTGGGCGCCGAGACTTTCAACCGCATTTTCATAAGCGCCGAACACGTTCGTGTTCTGGATGTAGACGTATTGACCGCCGAACTTCAGCTGATGACGGCCCGCCGTGTAACTCAAGTCCTCGTAAACCTGGCCCATGTTCTGTGGTCCACCAAAACCCGCGGGCGAATTGGCAGCGTTGTAAGGCCAGTAACCGGGCATCGCGATGGCGTTCCCGCCGATGGTTCCGGTCGCGCCTGGAAACATGAACAGACCCGGCCCGACTGGATTGTCACCGTAGGGCTGATCGTTGTTCAGGCGATTGAAGGCAACTTTACTTTCCGAGATCAGACGCGGCGAAAACGTGTGCGTCAAAGAAACCAGGAAGTTGTTGTTGAGCGTGGTCGCCGGAGTGTCGAAGCCGGCCCACGGGCTGAAGGCCGAGCTGCCGTTCGGGAAAATTTTGCTCTCGCGAGCGTAACGGCCATAGAGCAGAGTGTCGCTGCTCAGGTTCCAGTCGACGCGAGCTGCGGTTGAATAAGTGTTCTGCGGCACGCCGCCGCCGAGATTTGTCGGTTCAGTGAACCTGACGAGCTGAAACGCCTGCAGATCCGCCGGCAAAGCTGCGAAAGCGTTGCCCGCGGGAAGATTGAAGGTGTTCGTTAATTGCCCGACCGTGAAGAAGGTTTGCGTCGGCGTGCTTTGCAGCGTGTAGCCGGCGAAATAGTTTCGCGTCGCTGCCGCCGAGGCATTGATCAACGCCGGGGTAGGAATGACTGACAACACATCGCCCGCGCTGCGAACGCGCGTCCACTCGGTGCTGTTGAAGAAAAACAGCTTGTCCTTAATGGCCGGCCCGCCGAGCGTGTAGCCAAACTGGTTGCGCGTGAAAACTCCGCGCGGCACTCCGTTGGCATTGTTGTTGAACCCGTTCGACGCCAGACGCGAGATGCGGTTGAACTCGAATGCCGAACCGTGAAACGCATTTGAACCCGCGCGTGTCATCACGTTGATGATTCCGCCTGAGGCGCGCCCATACTCGGCTGAAAAGTTGCTGGTTACAACGCGAAACTCGCCCACCGCGTCAAGCGGAATGTTTTGCCCGAGAGCGGCGTAATAGACGTTGTTGTTGTCAACGCCGTCGAGCAACACATTCGTGCTGGCAGCGCGTTGGCCGTTGATGTTGAAACCGGCGCCGCGTCCGGAAACGCCGACGCCCGGCACCGCCGGTCCCGGATCGTCGCTGGCAACATTGTTGGCGAGATCGATCAGGTCGTAAGGATTCCTGGTGAGCGTCGGCAATTCGCGAATCTGCGTGCCGGTGACGATGTTTGAAACTTCAGCGCTTTGAGTGTTGACTTCGACGCCTTCACTGGCGATTACGCTGACGATTTCACCGGTAACATCGGTCAACGCGAGCTGCGTGTCGACGGAGACTTTTGAACCAACAGTTACCTGCACGCGTTGGTTGCTGGCTTTGAAGTTACCGCCCTGCACCGTCACGTCATAAAGGCCGGGCGTGAGTGCATTGACAGTGTAGATGCCGTCGTTGTCGCTGGTCGCGGTGGTTTCGCGATCGGTGTCGACTGACTTCACCGTGACCTTGGCGCCGGCAACCACCGCCCCATTCGGATCGGTAACTTTGCCGATGATTTGTCCGGTGGCGCTCTGGGCCAGCGCCGCGCCGGTCATTGCCGCAATAACAAATGCGACTGACAGAAATGCCAGCGCCTTTGCTATTAGCGGTTGTCTTGTTTTGGTCTTACTCATGATTAAATTCCTTTCCCTGCTTCGAAACTTCATTGGTCGCGTCCACTCATGGTTTGTGCGTGTGCTTTATCGATCATGAATAGAGCGCGATGAAGGGGAGCTTCGTATGACTGAAGACGCGTACATTCTTCCGAGAAGCTGGAAAGCGTTTTGCAGTCACGTCGTTTTGGGAGTGCAACGACTGTGCCTGTTGGACCATCCGGGCGCTGAGCCGATTCGTCACTCGCATGGGCCAACTCATAGCACGCGGGTGGAATTGGAATTGTGGAATATGGATTCGAGCGAGGAAGTTGATTGCGGTTATCGGATCAAATTCGGCAAGCAAGGGAACAGCAAGAAGCGTTGCTGCATTTTTTCGTTTGCTGTTCTAGTCTGCGGAGCAGCCGAAAGCGGAGTTTCAGGTCTTCTCTGTATCGTCACCGGAGGACGCACAGAGATTCTCAAACTAGGGCACTACCATATCGTGTCGACTTATCTACTTCTTGCAGTACAACAAATTCCATGTCACCGTAATTATTCGTTCGCCGTTACGAGCCGGCACTTTGACGGTTTTGCTGCCGACCAGCTGATCCGAATCTTCCGGCAATACAGTTCCCGAAATCTCGACCTCGGGTCCGCTTTCGATCGGATAGTCCTCCAACGGATCCGAATTATCGACCGGCTTATTAAAGGGATTGTTACAGGTGCCGCCGACCTTACTACTGACGTGATGTTCGCCTCTTCCCTTCACTTCGATTAGCGAATAAGTGATGTTGTATTCACCTGACCGCAAATTGACGCTGATCGTAACATTGCTGTTGTCATCATTCGCTGAGCCGGCCACTTCGTATTTCTGTTCCGATATCCGATAACAACCAGTTGTTCCTCTTCCGCCGTTTATCTTCGTTTCATCCGCGGTCGCATTGACCTTCGCCAACGGCTTTCCATACTGATCGACCCGCCCGTCAACCTGTAAGGTCGCTTCATACTGAGAGTGTTCGTTGACATAGCTGATGTTGTTCGCTTTTTCTCCCTGAAATTTGTATTCAGTTTTACTGATGTAGGTAATGGTGCCGCGCCAGCCAGCTCCACCTGAGATTTTCTGTTGCACTGCGCGGGCGCATTCCAGGTTCTTTTCAACACTGCCGATCTTCACTGCCGCGGCTTCATCGATTTGAGATAACTCCTGAAATAACGACGCCATCATCGAAGGCCAAAAGTCCTGGGCCGAACAAAGACAACACTGGTAAGCCTTTTCGTAAGCATTCCTCAGGCTGTCCCAGATAAGTCGATCAAGATTGTCGTACATCGGCCGCAACTCGCGGCGAATGGCATCATCTGCTCGCAAGGCGTCGGCAATCTGTTGTTCAGTCATGCCACGCTGGCGCATACGCTTTACTCGAATTAACTGGCTCTCGCTAGCGGAGATGTTGCCGAGATTGTTGAGATTGAAGGACCGCACCCGCGCTTCGAGAGCTTCGCCAGTTAGACCTTGAGCGATGAACCGTTCACGAATGATTAGCTGCTTTTCGCTCTCGCTCAGATCGGAAGCATCGATTTCTTCCAGCAGACCAAGGACATCTACTGAGTGTTTCCATTTGACTGCTTCGGCGATGGCCTCATTAACGCGTATCCGCATGTTCGACTTACATTCAAAGCGCAGGGCGTTGAATTTGGCGACGATGCGTGCGTATTCGTCACGTAATGTTTGCAGTGTAGCCTCGAGATTTTGGTTTGGACTACTTGGTGAAAAATCGTCGATCCTGGCGATGCGGTCGTTCGCTAGACCGACTCGAGTTAGCGGCTGCGTGAATGCTTGCGCAAGTAGAAGTGATCCGAATACGAGACAAGACGCCAATGCAATCCTTGTTCGTTGCCGACTCTTCATGTCATCCCCCCTTAGTTCAATCCCCGGGCCGTCACTGTTTCATATTTCTTGCGACGTCTCTTGTGCTTTGCCCTCCGAGCACTACAGGCGCGACTGCGTCTCGTCCAGGCGCCGATGGTACTTGCACACGAAAGTGTTTTTCAATAAAAAATCTGCACTCCAAAAAAGACCCGGCCCTGTTTACGGACCGGGTCTTCGGTTGGCAGCCAGTGATTGAAGGCTCAGGCGTGTTGCAGCTGCGGCTCGCTCTCTTTCGCGGCCACGAGGGGATAGACGTTCCCAAACGCGGTGAGACTGATCTGGTAGTGTTTGATCTTGGAATTAAGCGTAGTCACTTTCAGGTTCAGCAGCTTCGCGGCTTTTACCTGATGTCCGCCGGTCTGAAGCAACGCGCGCTTGATGAGGTCTATCTCGAAGCGACTGACTTCGTCGTAAAAATCGAAGTCGTTACCGATAGTCAGGGCGCTCACCTCGTTGATGCTTTGCACCTCGCAAAGAAGTCGCAGCACCAACTCTCTCAGAGTAGTGACGCTATTGCGCGTAGCTGCCTGGGTGTTTTCCTCAAGCGGCAGCGTTTGCGTCTGGTCGTCGTTTTCCCAGGTTGCGGCCAAGTTCATTCGCTCTTCCATGATGGGTTACCTCGCTGTTCTGTCCTAAAGTTCTATTGCGGGGAGTCAAATCGGGGCAGTAGCCCGACCGTCAGGAAGGGCTTCATTGTTTCAACTCCTTCTAAACCCTCCCTTACGGTCGGGCTACTGCCCCTGTTTGAGCTGCGCAGGGCTTTGATTTGTTCACCACAAACTTCTTCAATCTTCTGAGAATTCTGGCGACTGAGTGCGTCGTCTTTGCCGTCGTCCGGGAGGAGCCAGTTATCGTCGTCGCCTTTTATCGCATGGCCCAGCTCATGCAGAAACATCAACACGCGAACCTCTTTGGTGTTTGCCTGAAACGTCCCTAACCCGGGAATCCGGGCGAAAGAGTAGGGAACGCGCTGGCGATAAAAGGGACCATTGCTGTTAATCATCACACGATCGAACAAGCGATACCGGCTCCTGGTGCGCTTGTCAGTAACTTCAACCAGGCGCCCGGTCATGTGCATTGCCACAATGCTCGGCAGCGAATTCTTTTGCACTTTTTCCATCAGCCTGACGAATACATCCGCCGCCGCTTGCGGCCCGCCAAAGAAATCGCTGCACGCATTGTTGGCGGCGAGAATGCTCAAGGTATCGAAGTAGGCGGAAGCGAACACTTTGTCTTTCGAGGCGAGCGGCGCAATGCTCACCGGGGCTGATTCAGGTGTTGCTTCAAGCGCGCTCGTCTTGCCCTCGCCTGCGATTTCCAGACTCGCCATCTCTTCGTTCCACGAAGGATCGGGCAGGATCGCATTGGCTTTCGCGGAAGTCAGATTCACGAGTAACGCTGTCACAAACAGAAGTCCTCTTAGCTTCATGACGCCTCCTTCTTCCATAATTCAGGGAGTTCGTTTCCGCTGGTGGCCCAGGCGAATTTCCCTGGACCGCGGTGACGAACAATTTAGAAGTGGTGGGCGCCGCGGGAACTGGTGAACCGGCGGGTAATCGACGTCGCGGCCCCACTTACCCGGGGCCTTTCGCTCTAGCTATCGACGTATCAATTACCGGCCTTTAACACGGCAAACTTATACGCGAGGTTCTTTAGGGGTTTGTAAGTTTTGTGACAGAAGGGCAGACGGTTGGGACTAGCGGGCCTCAATTGCATCCAAAGTTCGGAGGGAAGTCCAAAGTCCAATGTTCAACGTCAAAAACCCCAGGCAGACAAGATGTCTGCGCTCCCAGCCGAGCGGACATTGGACGTTGGACATTGGACATTGGACATTTTAGCGGACGAGAAACACATCCCACGCCCAGCGGCCGACGCGCGCATGCCTGGCGTCGTCAATCTTCGCGCGATAACGAAATTGATTGCCGTACTGATCCGTTCGCTTCGACTCCTTGTAATCGAGCGCGATCGAATCAAGATCGAGCGCGGGCAAAGCGTGCAACTCACCGGGTTCGGACACGCCGTTGTGATTCGTATCCTGCCAGAGACGTAAGGATGCGAAGATCGCATCACGGCTGTCGATCGTGCCGTCGCCATTGCCGCCACTCGCCGGATTGTCGTAGACCGCAAGGGCCGGGAAGCCGTTCCTTCCCACACTGGCGGCGGGCTCGGGTTGCGGTGTGAAGTTTCCGAAAAGCTCGCTTCCGTTATCTACCCAGCCGTTGCCGTTGCGATCGAGCGCAAGGAAAGCATCATCGGAGTTTGTCGCTGTCCATGACAGTCGTTCGGGAATCGAGTTGTTGTCCAAATCGAAATTGACGCCGTCGCTCGCATTCGTCAGAGCAAAGCCGTTGCCAAGCACGTCAACGATGATCGGCGATGGGGGAGGCGGGACATACTCGGGAGGACACTGGCAAAGAACATAGTCGAATTCGAGAGGACAGTTCGATATTTGCCACCAACTGGGATGGCAGCTGGAGGGCGATGGGCCTGGGGTGGGCGTCGGAGTCGGAGTTGGATCATGGACGCAGCAAGCACCTTCCGGATGATAGAGCGGTGGGCAGCCGTCTTCAATACCTTCCGGATTATCCCAGGTGCATGGGTCAACGGGCGGTCCACCCGGGCAATATTCTGGAAGGCTTTGGGGACACGGCGCGGGCGTGGGCGTCGCTGTTGGACTTGGTGTCGCACCCTCGCACGACAGGGAGGCCGCGTTGTCAATGAACTCGTCGTAGCACTCGGGTAGGCCATCGCCATCACAATCAAATGGCCGGTATCCCAAGACACTGCACGCCGCACTCGGCGACGATGTCGCATTCTTCGTCAAACATCCAGAACATGATGAAGGACTACGCTGATCCGGTACGACCCACCTAAAACAATTACCTCCACCACAGATCGGTTCCGGGATGGAGGCAGTTGCATGATTCCGCTCAGGCGAACGATGATTGATGTCAGGCTTGGGAGGTGGACCATTGCTTCGGAAGTCTCGCCAATGGCCTTCCGACTCAAACCCGGTACCGTCGCCAAAGTATGTTTTCTCAAACCAAAGTCTAAGATTCTTGGTTACGTGCGGGCGCATCCGGTGCATCGCCCTAAGACCCTTTCTATACATTTCAGGAATAGTGAGCACAAAAGTCTTGCCTGGCTCAACGTATTCGGCGCCGGCAGGCGCAACTTTCCACATGTCCAATTTTGTTGGATCTCCCCAAGCCAGGTTGACACCATAAATTGAATCGCCCCATCTATCATCAGGAAATTCAAGATAGGCAGTTAGGAAGTAAATAGGCTTAGTTGAGACATTTTTAAGCTCAATCTCTAAATCCTCGTACCAAGTCTCCGATTGCAGGTTCCTAACCTCAACCAGAGAGACCGGTATGTCTTTAAAAGTTCGTACCTTGATTTTTCGTTCATGGGCAGAGGCGTTGTTCGATTGCGAGGGAGCAAGCGCGTAGATAGTTCTTATTAGAAAGATCGACGCTATACCGAAGATAATTAACAGCAACAGTCTTTTCGTGAGAGAGATGGCTGATTGGTGTTGAGGACTCATGAGGTTCTCCTTCCGATTGAGGCCGCTTTTGTAGAGCATATCTTCTGCGACAGAGGGAAACTCTTTCAACGTGCTCACGATATGCTCATCAGGTGGGTGAGTCAAGAAGCATGTTTCTAGCCATACAAAAATTCTTGCATCTTTCTAAACTTATCCTTATCGCCACGTTCCTTGCCGAATAATTTGCATCGGACTATAACCTGATTAACCTGGATGGATGCTGAATGTATCCGTCCCGCGCGGTTGCTGGGGTGAGGACAGTGACCCGCACAGAAAGGGCGTTGCCGCTGTAAGAGACGGCAACGCCCTTCGCTTTTAGACACGCAGTTCCCGTAGCCGGGGCAGTAGCCCGACCGTTAAGGAGGGCGTGACTCGTCGAATAAACGCCCTCCCTGACGGTCGGGCTACTGCCACGGCGTATGCAGCGTATTGCAAAAAAGGCTGGCTACGGGAGTTTTCCGAGGGCTTCCTGCAGCTTGTCGCGATGATTGCGTGAGAGGGTGAGTTGAGTGCCGTCCTGAAGGATCACGCGATACTCGCCATGAAACCAGGGCTGCAGTTCCTGTATAAAGTCGAGGCGAACGATCGAGGAGCGATGGATGCGGACGAACTTTTTGGGATCGAGTTGCGCTTCAAGGCTGCTGATGGTTTCTCGCAGCAGGTGAGACTTGCGCGCGCTGTGGACCGAGACGTAATTGCCTTCCGCTTCAATCCAATCGATTTCTCTCGTCTCCAGAAAATAGATACGGCCGCCCGCCTTGATAACCAGTCGCTCCAAATATTTGTTGCCCGCTTTCATTTCCTCGAGTAGGGCCAGGATGCGCTGGTCGGTGCCGCCGTCGCGGTCGCGCTGCATCTGGGCTTTGGCGCGTTGCCAGGAAACGTCGAAGCGTTCCTGGTCGAACGGCTTCAGCAGGTAGTCGAGCGCCTGCACCTCAAAAGCGCGCACCGCGTACTTGTCGTATGCAGTTACAAAGATGACGTAAGGAAGTTTCTCTTTTCCGAGAGACGTGAGGACTTCGAAGCCGCCTACTTCCGGCATCTGCACGTCGAGGAAGATCAAATCCGGTGCCTCGGCGCGAATCGCCTCCAGCGCCTCCATGCCGTTGCACGACTCGCCGACGATCTCCACGCTCGGATCGCCTTGCAGCATCTCGCGCAACATCTCGCGGGCGAGCGGCTCGTCGTCCACCAACAGCACTCGGATGCGGGGAGTGTCGGTCATGGAAGTTCCAAGTTCCAAGTTCCAAGTTCCAGGTTCGGAGTTTCGAGTTTCGGGTTCAGACTTAACTTCAGACTGAACTTGAAACTTGAAACTTGGAACTTGAAACTTATTCGTTTTCCGGTTGGCTGGGAGCGGTGTCGTTTGTATGAAAGGGTATTTCCAATGTGACTGTCAGTCCGCCGGCGGGATTGTCAGTCAGGTCGAAGAGATGATCCGCTCCATATAATCTTTCCAGCCGAGTCTCGGTGTTGGCCAACCCCAGACCCTTCTTAATCAGATTCTGGGATGTCCGATGTTTCGGAAGGCCGGGGCCGTTGTCTCGAACCTGAATACGAAGCGTTCCATCTTGTTGTTTCGCTTCAATTTCGAGCAGGCCGGGCGTGGAGCGCGGCGCTATTCCGTGGCGAATAGCGTTTTCGACGATGGGTTGGAGGATGAGGTTGGGTACTTTGGCTTGCAGACTGTCGGGACTAACGTCGATGTGAGTGGCGAGGCGGTTTTGAAAACGGATGCGTTCAATTTCCAGATAACAACTGAGAAAGTCCATCTCTTGTTGCAGTGTGACCTCGGGCGAGCCGGAGTTTTCCAGTGTCAGTCGAAGAAAATCGCCGAGGCGCGTGATCATCTTGCGCGCAGCCGGGACGTCTTTGTTGAGTAAGGCTGAGATTGAATGGAGCGTGTTGAAAAGAAAGTGCGGGTGAAGCTGCATCTTGAGCGCTTGCAGTTGGGCGTGTGATAACTGGGCCTCGAGCTGAAGCGTCTTTACCTGTCCTTCGCGGTAACGACGGTAGTAGCCAATGGCATAACTCGTCAGGGCGATAAGCAAATAGATTCCAATGCCTTCACTGAAATTAGCCGTGACGAACCGGCCCATGCTTGCGAACAAGAAAGGTTTACCGGCTGGGTAGCTCCAATAAAGCCAAACCGCGATATAGCCAAGCGCCGTAATGAGACAGCTGAGAAGAATACTAATCGGTACGTGAAGGAGCGAACTGCGAATCCAATTGTTGCGCTCGATAGGCAGTCGCGCGGCCGCCCAAAGCACAAGTGGTGTTGCCAGCGCCCAGAGATACGACCAGGTCATCTGGAGGTAAAGCGAGTCGGTGAGAGGCATCGGGCGTTCTGAGCGATAGGAAGTGAAGTAGCTTTGAAGCGTAAAGACAATGCCAATGAAGGTCCAAATTCCCCAGATGAGCGCCAATCGAACCCAACGCCGGCGGCGAATCCTTATGGTCGAGCCCTTGCTCTCCAGATCTGTGAAGCCGATGTCAGTCATTAATCCACTTGTCAGAACCGGGCGCTGTAGCGACGACCGGCCAAAGAGTCAACTTGAAAACCGACGAGGTTAGAGTAAACCTTTCGAGCATTGGGAGTGCAAGCCAGGAGCAAGACAGCGGGTTGCCGCGTTGGAAGCTCCCTTCCTGAAATGGTGCACAAAATGTGGGACTGTTATCGCTGGACAAAGACTCAGGTTTTCCAAATGCGTTCGCAACTTTCACCCAAGCCAAATTTCCGCAAACTGCACGGCAAGGATAATGCGAGATTGGGCGAATCGCATTTTTAGACGATCACTGGCGGCGGAACAACGCGATTGTGATGAACTGGCCGCGCGTGTTGCCGGAACGGCCTTAAGGTATGACGGCAAAAACTGAGGAGATCGGTTGCGTGGCGAGATCCGAAGTTTCAGGTTAAGCGACCTCTTTTGCTCCTGGGCACTGATGTGTGCGTCGTGGTTTATTTTGTGTAAGTTTAGTTCCCGTTCGTGTGGCTTGGTGGTTTCTTTAACAAACCTACGAACCACGAAGTAAAACGAAACCCGAAGCAAGCAACACGAATTAGATCCCCAGGTTTCCAGTGCAACGACCCTGCTCCAGATCTTCCGAATCTTGTAGGAAGTCTGACCACACAGTAAACTGCTTTCCAGATTCAGTTGATGAATGGAGGTGGACGATAATGATCAAGAGAGCTCTTAGTCTCAGCTTGCTGCTTATCGCGGCGATGATCGCTAATGCGCAACAGCCAGCCCCGCCGAAAACGAACTTGAAGGTTGGTGACGCGGCGCCGGATTTCACGCTGCCGAGCACAGCCGGTCAGAAGGTGAAGCTGAGCGATTTCAAGGGAAAGAAAAATGTGGTGCTGGCGTTTTATGTGCTGGCCTTCACCGGTGGTTGAACGAAAGAATTGAAGGCGTATCAGGCTGATATCGCCAAATTCGAAGGAACAGAAACGCAGGTCTTCGGCGTCAGCGTCGATAGCGTTCCCGCCAACCGCCGTTTTGCACAAGACATTGGGGTAACCTTTCCACTGCTGAGCGACTTCAAGCGAACCGTGGTTAAAGACTACGGAATTTTTAATGAAGAACAGGGCTTCGGCAATCGTGCCACCTTCGTCATCGATAAGAATGGCATTATTCAACACATCGATGAAGGAACCGTGGCGATCGATCCGACCTCAGCCGCTGAAGCTTGCAACGTATTGACGCATAAGAAGGCGACGAACTAGCGTCGATTCAGCTGACGTCAGCTCGGAAGAATCACCGGCTCACCTACGCATTGGGACTTAGTTACAAACACCGCTTGGCCAAACAAAAAGGCCGCTGGAGTTGCTCCAGCGGCCTTGTTTGCAATGTGGCTCCGCAGGTAGGACTCGAACCTACAACCCTTCGGTTAACAGCCGAATGCTCTGCCATTGAGCTACTGCGGAATAAGCGCCCTCACATAGTCGGAAACTATGCGCGGGCGCGAAGAAATTTTTATAACAGATGAGGCATAGAGCGTCAAGGCGACGGTTTTTACAACACTGATGCAGTAAGCGGTACCGGGTTTTTCTTCGTAACTCAAACTGTTAGTTTGCGCGGGTTGAATGCCGCTCACCATCGCAAACTAACAGTTTGCTTTACAAATAAGCACACACTCATCCTTGCGCTTAGCCGCGAACTGCGAGAATATTTCGCACTGCCAAAACAAACACACAACTTCAGCCGGGTTAATGAGTCCTGCTAACGGTCGGGCCGCGGCTTGAGCACAGAGAGGTTTCATGGAACGCCGAATCACATCCTGGTTTAGTAAAAACTTGAGCAGCGAGATGCCGCTGGTGGCCTACGGGCATGCGGGCCAGCCGCTACTCATGTTTCCCACCGCCGCCGCCGACTATCTCGAATATGAACGTTTTCATCTGGTTGACGCGATAAAGCCGCACATCGAGAGCGGCAAGCTTCGTGCTTACTCAATCAACAGCGTGAACCGCTACAGCTTATTGAACGAGCAGATGCCGCCGCACATGAAGGCCGAGCTGTTAACTCGTTTCGATCGCTACATCACCGAGGAAGTCTTGCCGTTGATCAGAAACGACGCCGGCAACGATGCCAGACCCTTAACCACCGGCGCCAGCCTCGGCGCGTTCCTCGCGGCCAACGCTTATTTCAAACATCCGGACTTGTTCCGCGGCGTGATCGCGATGAGCGGGAGCTACGACGTGCGTTCCTATCTCAAGGGCTACTACGACGATAACGTCTATTTCAACAACCCGGCGGATTACCTTCCCAATCTAAACGACGAACATTATCTGCCCCTGCTGCAAAAAGCCGACGCAATCTACATCCTCTCAGGCCAGGGAAACTACGAAGCGCCCGAGCGCAGCCAGAACCTCTCCGACATTTTGAAAGCGAAGCAGATCCCACACAACCTCGATCTCTGGGGCGCGGATGTCGATCACGACTGGCCCTGGTGGCGCAAGATGCTGCCATACACGCTGGATAGGATCCTGAAGGATGAAGGATGAAGGATGAAGGATGAATTAACCAATCGGTAATCTACTGCCGATCAAACAGCGAACGCTTCACCCACAAAGAACCGCTTCGCGTTACTCGCCGCTTAGACTCTAACAATAAGGAGACTTACTATGGACACCGATCTAAGCGAGCGGCTTAAGAAATTTGCGCTTCGAATCATAGGCCTATATTCAGCTCTTCCCAAGAGGGGCGCTGGCCTTGTAATGGGATCGCAGATATTGAGGTCTGGAACTTCTCCCGGCGCTCAGTACCGGGAAGCTCGTAGAGCCAAGTCAGATGCTGATTTGATCAGCAAGCTTGAGGGCGCTTTGCAGGAGTTAGACGAGACCCAATATTGGCTTGAGTTGATTAGCGAGTCCGGGGTGCTCCCAGCCACGCGTCTGGCTCCGCTACATCAAGAAGCAGAAGAATTGATTGCAATACTTGTTACGATTACTAAACGCGTCAAGCTGCGAATTAGACGAAGGAAGCGCTGATCCGTTTTCATCCTTCATCCTTCTGCCTTCATCCTTTGATTTACCCTGGCGGGTCTTCGCCGCCTTTCTTCCCCTTCTTCTTTTGCGGATCGGCTTCGCGTGGACGCGTAGCCGGCGGCGGTGGCGTATCGTCGTGTGGAGTCACCGGCTCGGTGCGCGGCTGCGGATTCGCCGGCCCCTCTTCAGCGCGTGGCGGCGGCGGTAAGGTCATCTGCTCCAGCTTGGGCTCAGTGTTTGCAGCCGGCAAAGTGGTGTTGTCTTCGTCTTCATCTTTAGCCGAGGCTTCATTAAACTGCGCGCGCTCGGCCTGCAGTTCGCGTTGGCGCTGACGGAAAAGCTCCTTCATGTCTTCCGGCATTCCCGGCGGTTTCGGAAAGTCTTCCTTGGGCTTGTCCTTCAGAAAATCCTTCATGAAATCAATGAAAAACGGAAGCGCGCCGACGCCGCCAGTCATTTCATTTCCCAGCGGTTTCTTCTTACCGGGGTAACCCATCCACACGCCGGTTACGTAAGTCGGCGTGTAACCGATGAACCAAACATCGGTGTGGTCGTTAACGGTGCCCGTCTTGCCCGCGAGCGGCACGCCTAAAGAACTCGCGGCCGTGGCGGTGCCAAACTGGACCACGCCGCGCATCATCGAGACCATCGTCAACGCTACATACTCGTTCACAACTTTGTAGGTCGTCTTCTCCCACTCTTCGAGCGCCGCGCCGTCACGATCAAGCACGCGGCGGATCAAGTGCGGCTCGACGCGTATGCCTTTATTCGGAAACGCGGAATACGCCGAGACCATCTGGTCCAGGGGAACTTCGGTCGCGCCCAATGCTGACGGAAGGTACGGCGCCATGGGAACTTTGATTCCAAAACGCCTGACCATCTGCGCGCCGGTTTGTATGCCGACGGTTTGCAGAAGATGGACCGCGGGAACGTTCATGGACTTCGCGAGCGCCATCTTCAGCGGCAAGTCGCCGTTGCCTAACGAGCCGTCGTAGTTGTGCGGCTGCCAGTTGTTGATTGATATGGGCGCGCCGCTGACGGTCGTATCCGGCGTCATGCCCCACTCGACCGCGGCCGTGTAAACGAAAGGTTTGAAGCAGGAACCGGTTTGCCGGTAAGCCTGCGTCGCATTGTTAAATTTGCTGGCGCTGTAGAAATCGTAGCCGCCAATCATCGTGACGATTTCGCCGGTCTTGGCATTGAGCGTCATCATCGCGCCGGCAACCGCGGGCACCTGCGACAGCTCGACTTTGAGCCGGCGGCTCTTGTCGTCAACCTCGATAATTTTGAACTCTGAAAGGTAACCAGGCTTCAACTCGTCTTTAGGCTGACGATTGGACCAGCCCATGTCTGATGGACCAACGGTGGCGGTGTAGTTGCCGAACCTGACGGTCGCCTCGTTTTTGCCGCGATCTACTTTCGTGATCAAGCCGGTGAGATAACGGCCCGCCTCGTAATCGTTACCATACCAATCAGGGTCTTTGTAGTTAGTTATTTCCTGTGCGGTTGGCTGACCGTTGGCGCTCGGGATCATCCGGTAATTCGAACGCCAGCCGCCGTGCGATTTGTCATAACGTCGCAGGCCGGCGCGCACCACTTCGTAAGCTTTCTTTTGCGCCGCGACGTTGATGGTGGTGTAAACGGAAAGCCCGCCCTGGGCCACACGCGTGGTGTATTTGTCTTCCAGCTCCTGCCTGACATTTTCAACCGGATAATCAAAAGCACTCGACTTAGGCTGCGACTGGTAATACGCAGTGTCCGCGAGCTGAATTGGTTTGGCTTTGGCGGCGTCTACTTCCGCTTGAGTCGCAAAGCCGTTCTTCGCCATCAAGTCGAGCACAAGGTCGCGACGCTCTTTGGCGCGCACCGGATTCGAAGTTGGCGAATATTCGCTCGGCGCTTTGGGAACACCGGCGAGTAGGGCCGCTTCACCAATAGTTAGGTCCTTGGCTTGTTTGCCGAAATAAGTTTCCGCTCCCGCCTCGACGCCGTAGGCATTCGCGCCGAGAAAGATATGGTTTGCGTAAAGCTCCATGATCTGGTTCTTGGTGTAGTAGCGTTCGATCTGCAGCGCCAGGGCCCACTCGTTCATCTTGCGTTTGAGCGTCTGCTCTTTGGAGAGAAACAGGTTCTTCGCCAGCTGTTGCGTGAGCGTCGAGCCGCCTTCAACTTTGTCGCTGGTCAGGTTTTTCCAGGTGGCGCCGATGATGCGAATCGGATCGATGCCGACGTGATCGTAAAAGCGAGCGTCCTCGACCGCGAGGATCGCGTTCTTCATGACCGGGGGAATCTCGTCATACTTCAACGGTATGCGCTTCTCGAGCGCAAACTCACCAATCACAGTCTTGCCGTCGTCGGCATAGACGCGCGTGACAACGCTCGGGCGATAGGTTGCGAGGGAAGCGACTTCGTTAGCAGCGCGGGAATAGTTGAGCTCGTAAGCCGCGATGATGCCGGTCAAACCGCCGGCTGCAAGGGCTAATAACAAAACCGCCGGTAGCCAAAAGCGTCTCAAGATATGCTTTCGCTGCTCGGGTGGCGCGGTGACGATTGCAGTTGGGGAATATTTTCTAAGCTGTGAACCAGGAGATTTTGCAGCCATATTAGTTCAGTCCTCGATATTACGATGCCTTATGATGCCGATTCGGGACAATGTGGCTTCCCACAGGGTGGGGTTTTTAGCAAAGGTGAGCCGATTATACATAAAAGAGCGACGGGCTGAGGTGAAGAGGAGTAGACTTGGCGATATCGTCGTCAATTACAAGTCAAAAGTTTGATACTCCATGCTGAAAAGTGAAAAAAAAGCCTTCCACCAGACCTTTACCGAGTCCGTTGAGGACGTCTTACACTTTGAACGCAGTACTGTGCCGGCTCCTTCTGAGCGTCACGAGAACCTAAAGGACGGAGGGATTAGAATAGATCTACTCGACTCGGAGCTGTGGTTTGAGTGCTTTAAGCGCGTAGCTAGTCCAGGCTTCAGTACAGCACTCTTTGCGGCTCGCTTTACCCGCTATGATTATGTCTCGGAAACATATGTTAACTCCGGGTGGCTTATCTTTTCGGGAAAGCATGCCTTCACGACAGGTGCTATGGTCAATTATTACGGAACTCTTTCAGAGGCTACCGCACAGTTGGCTCACTGGCTGAGAGAGGTAGTCCCACCCTTTCGAACTGAGATGTCCACTCCGGACTCATGGGCTTCAACTAGTGTGCTAGCGCCGGTTGGTCAGATCAATCAAAACGACGATGACCGACCTTTAACTCCAGAAGAGCAAGCGCGTTTACACGTGGCGGTTGACGAGCTTCGCGAGCATATTTTTGGCACCTTTGATTTGTTGGAGCAACAACGCCTATTAATTGAAACAAGCCTGACCCGTCTTAGTGATGCTGTAATTACCATGAACAGACAGGCATGGATAACGTTCGCGATTGGAACTGTCGCTACAATTGGCAGTGCACTACTCTTAAATAATGAACAGGGGCGACAACTTTGGGAGGCCGCCCGGGATATACTAAATCGTGCGTTGCTAGCTCTTAACTAGCTTTTGTGTCAACAATCGCTCTCTCTGTGTCAACAATCGCTCTCTCATTGTCGCATTCGGAGCACGCCCTTATAATCATTCATGCAAACGGGGGCGACAGGCTTCGACAGGGGTTTGGACGACCGACGGATGCCATGCCGGGCTACCTTATGCAGCTCGTTAAAAAGCGTAGGGAAAAAACAATTGCCAACTCTAACGAGTTTGCACTGGCTGCCTAATTAGCCGCCAGCGTCTCGCCGCAAGTTGCTTATGCGCGCGGAGGGAGATGTCACTCAGATAAGCTAGCCTGAATCTTCGGTCCGTGGATTCAGGCGAAACTAAGTCGGACTAGCTTTCATCGAGGTCTTGTCACTTCACTTACTCGTTGAAAGCGAAGAACTGACCGCTTGACGGGCAGGCAAGAGAAGTGACTAAGCATGTAGAGTCTTTCGGCGGCTTCTCTTGGATCCGAGTTCAATTCTCGGCGCCTCCACCATTCTTTGAATTGCGGATTTCGGATTTCGAAATGCGGATTTGAAACCGCGCTCGTCGAACCAATCGAATACGTTACTCCTGAGTGAAATCCGCAATCCGAAATTCGCAATCCGAAATTTCCCACCTTCCGATTGGCATCTTCGATAGCGGCGTCGGTGGCTTGACCGTCTATCGCGCGTTGCACGAGCGTCTGCCCAATGAACACTTTGTTTACCTGGGCGACACGGCACGCGTGCCTTACGGCACCAAGTCGCTATCAACAGTTGAGCGTTACGCGATTGAGAATTCAAAGTTTCTGCAGTCTCACGGCATCAAGCTTCTGGTTGTCGCTTGCAACACAGCGTCTGCGCTCGCACTGCCCGCGATACGCGCCGCAGTAGATGTAAACGTTGTGGGCGTAATTGGCCCAGGTGCGCGCGCGGCGGCAAAGATTGCGGCAGGAAAGAAAGTCGGAGTGATAGCCACAGAGGCCACGGTGCAGAGTGGCGCTTATGCGGCGGCGATTGCAAAAGCCGACTCGACGATCAAGGTTATCGAGCGCGCGTGTCCGCTGTTTGTTCCGCTTGCCGAGGAAGGTTGGGCGACGAGTGAGGTCGCACGCGCAGTGGCACAGGAGTATTTGAGTGACTTGAAAAAAGAGAATTTGGGCGCACTCGTTCTCGGCTGCACACATTATCCAATTCTTCGCGAGTTGATCGGCGAAATCATCGGTTCACAAGTTCCACTGATTGATTCGGGCGAAGCGACCGCCGCCGAAGTAAAAACCCTGCTTGAAGAATCTCAACTTTCGGCGGAACGTAACACGCGAGAACTGAGCGAACGACAGTTATGCGACGACCTCGATCACTTTTATGTCACCGACGCGGCTGAAAGATTTGCTACAGTGGCCGAACGATTCTTAGGAGCAGCGCCGGCCAGTCTGGAGGCGGTGGAAGTTTGGGGACACGATGAGCTTAGAACGAACTGACGGGCGCGCCTTCGATGAGCTGCGTCCGGTGAAGATTACTCCCGGTTACCTGCCTTATGCGGAAGGTTCGGTGTTGATTGAGATGGGCCTGACGCGCGTGGTCTGTGCAGCGTCGGTTGACGAGCGCGTGCCGCCTTTCTTGCGCAACACGGGACAGGGTTGGATCACAGCAGAGTATTCGATGTTGCCGCGCGCAACGCAACAAAGGACGCCGCGAGAAGTGAGACGCGGCGCGCCCTCCGGAAGGACGCACGAGATTCAGCGCCTGATTGGTCGCAGCCTGCGCGTCGCCGCCGACATGCGCCACCTCGGTGAGCGCACCATCACGCTCGACTGCGACGTGATCCAAGCCGACGGCGGCACACGCACCGCGGCGATCACCGGCGCCTATGTCGCCTTCGCGCTTGCCGCGAACGCGCTGCTGAAGTCGCGTAAGATCCAACGCAGTATTATTACGAACGAAGTCGCCGCCATCAGCGTCGGCATTGTCGGTAACACACCGCTCCTTGATCTAAAATACGATGAAGACTCGCGGGCGGAAGTGGACATGAATGTCGTTTGCACGGGCGACGGACGTTTCATCGAGCTGCAGGGAACCGCGGAACGCGAACCGTTCACGCGCGAACAGATGGAAAGTTTGCTGGGCCTGGCGACCACCGGTATCCGCTCGTTGATTGAGTTGCAAAGGGAAGCAATCGCCGGCGCAAACCAGGTTGTTTGAAGCATCCGTTTTTCTCTGTGCGTCCGTTGTGTTCTCTGTGTCTCCGCGGTGAGTCTCACCAGGCAAACATTCACCACAGAGACACAGAGAACACAAAGGATGCACAGAGTTCGAACGGCCCTCCGAGACAACGGGGTTATCGGCGGCGACATCGAAGAGTCGTCAAATGAAGTTGAATGTTAGTTCAAACCCGCCAACTTGCACGCTAAAAAAATGGAGTCACTTAGTAAAATGAGACACTTCATAGCTGGTCTACTTTTCGTTTTGCTGGCTGCCGGATCTTTTTCGGCCACCGCGCAGGAGACCTACACCAGCGATCAGGTCGATTACACAGTTGAGCTGCCATCAGCTGTGTGGCGTTCCGTGTCGGAGCCGGACGCGGCCCATGAGCACGCGGAATTTGTTAACGGCGATCGGCTCGATGGGTTCCTGCAGATACGCAAGGAAGTGGTTGACGCCGGCACGACCGCGGCTGATCTTTCGCGGCGCGACATGGAGCAAAAGCTGCGATTTCTCCCCGGCTTTGTCGAAGGCAAAGAGGAGAAATTTTCCGGGCGGCTCAGCGGCGTTACGGTGTCGTACGAGTTCATCCGCGCCGCCAAGCCGATGATGGGCCGCATCTATTACCTGCAGGCCGACAATCGCACTGTCTATGCACTTCGGTTTACGGGACTGCGCGACAAGCTTGCACGCATTCGCAACCAGACGGATGTAATCGCCCGCAGCTTTAAGCTGAAATAAGATGAGTTTTAAGTTACAGCGATTTGGCCGCCATGCATCGATAGCTGGCGGCCACACTTTTGGAGTGCGCTGACCTGTCAGCGCTTTTAGTCAGCGGCGGCCTGGCGCCCATTCGTCTCAATTCGATTAACCGCAGGTCGCGACAGGTCGCGACCGACCAAAGCGCTGACAGGTCAGCGCACTCCAAAAAAGAATCAGCGCACTCCAAAAATAGCGCATTCCCAAAAGATGAGACTCAACCTTGCTCCCGGCTTAGCGATTAAGAATTCTCCGATACAGGGGAAGGGCTGCTTTGCAGTTGCTCACTTCAAGGGCGGACGCAAGATTGCGGAGTACGCGGGCGAGCGAATTCGCAATGCCGAGGCGAACCGTCGCGCAAACCGACGCCGCTTGCGAATCTGTGCCATCGACGAGCGCTGGAGTTTGGACGGTAGCCGCGGCGGCAACGGCACTCACTATATCAATCACTCCTGCGAACCGAACGCATTCATGAAAATTCTCTATGGGCACGTGCTCTTCATCGCCTTGCGCGACATCGAGCCCGGCGAAGAGATAACGATTGACTATCAGTCAACTCTTCATTCAAACAAAAAAAGGTGCATCTGTGGTGCACCTTCGTGTCGTGGAACGATTAATAAACCAGGCATGAATTAGCCGCGGGGGAAAGAGCAGCCGCGGATTAACGCGGATGACACGAATCTGAAAAAAGGCACAGTTAAGTTGTCTTACAATCAGATCCGCGTGTGTCCGCGTAAATCCGCGGCTGATTTTTTTACAGCCGTGGCAGTGTGAAACTGAATCTTGACCCGCGCCCTACTTCCGAATCGAGGGCCACGGTGCCACCGTGTTGTTCCACCACTTCGCGCACGAATGACAAGCCCAATCCGGTCGACTCTTCGTCCTTCTCCTGTCCTTCGCGAACTACGCGGTAGAATTTTTCCCACACGCGATCCTTCGCCTCCGCCGGAATTCCGTAGCCACGATCCTCGACGCTGAGCCTGACCGTTTCGGCTTCAAGCGCGGTCGATACCGTGACAGTCGTTCGCTCGGGACTGTATTTGATGGCGTTGTTAAGCAGGTTCCTTACAGCCTGAGTAATCATGCTTTTATCGGCGGCGACCGGCGGCAGCCTTTGCGTTGGTTGCTCGACGAGGCGAATTCGTCGCTTGCGCGCGTCCTTTTGCATGCTCGCGATTGTTTCTTTCACCACCTCGTCGAGCCGCAGTGGAATTTTCAGGACCTCCTGCCGATCTTTTCTTTCGAGTTTGGTGACGGCCAGGAATGTATTGATCATGCGCGACAGTCGCTGCGATTCATTGGCAATGATGGTGACGAACTCTTTCGCCTGTTCCGGCAGATCGGGTTCGGTGGTCAACAACTCAGCGAAACCGTTGATGCTGGTAAGCGGTGTGCGCAACTCGTGAGACATCAATGACAACATGTCGCTTCTCAGCTCGTCGTATTCCTTCACGACCGTAAGATCTCTTACGACGAGTGCCAGGCATAATGGTTGAGCGGTTGCGCCTTGACCGCCGTTTGCTTCTTTCGTGTTCGCGAGAATCAGCGCAATGCGCAGCCCGTAAGTCAGATTTCGATCCGCGAAGTGCAACTCGCGTTCGTAAGCCTCGCCGGTTTGCAGGACCCTGCGGACGGCGATGACCGGTTGATCGAAAACGTCGGTGCGAAACCGATCCAGGAGATCGAAGAAAGTAATGTTAGCGATGTTCTCGGTTTCGAGTCCGGCAAACTTCGCGAGCGCGGCATTGACGTAAGCAGTTCGACCGTCGAGATACCCAAGCGCCACGCCTTCGCCCAATTCGCCAAGCGCGTTTAGACCGACGCTTTGTTCCAACAGTGCGCCACTAAGAACATTCAAAGACTCAAGCCGCTGATCAGACTCGCCGGCAGAAAGAAACGCCAACGCGCTCCGTTTGCGGCTCGCTTGGTGAGCTTCCTCCCGCTGTAGATTGCGCGCCATCTGTCCGCCGACGGCAGTTAACAGCGCGCGATCGTCGTCTTCGAATTCGCGCGTCACGCGAATCAGCAACGCGCCCACCGTTCGATCTTCATGTCGCAAAGGCAGGGCAACGTTGGCGGCGAAAGCTTCCGAGTCGACTTTCTCAACCAGCAGCTCGCCATTCGCCATCGCGCGCTCACACAATTTCACTACATCGCGCCAGGCGGAGTTTCTGCCTGTGTCCGTCGCGCCGTTTGGCGCTGTGCGCAGCCGCGCGCTGGAACTTAGTTGGCCGTCATGATCGCGGCGAAAGACAACTGCTTCACTTGGCGAGAGCACAGTGTCGAGAAGTTGCAACCCACGCAGCAGACAGTTCTCAGCGTGAGTGCCCTGGGTAGATTCATAACGTGCCGACGCGGTCCGTAGTTTTCCGGTCAACTCGAGATCGCGATCGCGCAGCCGTTTTAGTTGAATGGTTATCGCCGATATCAAAGCGGTGACGGCAACCGGGACGAGCAGGATGTCGAAGGAGAAGAACCACGAAACGAACAGGCTCAGACCGGCGAGGCCGAGAAATCCCGCGCCCAGATAGATGAAAGAGCGACGCGATCCGAAGCGGCCGACGTCCATCGCCACCGCGAAAGAGACGGCAAGAATGAGTGCAGCGCCGCTCGAAAACGTCGGCACTATCAGGGTGGCGCCGTGGGTCCGAGCGTCAAGGATGAAGGCGTTTTGCAGCGGCGTCAGCAGCCCGCCCCACCAGAGCGCAACGCCGGTCACGCCCGCCAGCAAAGCCAGGCCGGAATAAACAAACAGCGATTTTACTGAAGAAAAACTTGCCAAGAGTGGGTAACGGGAAAACTGACGAGGTTGGTGTGAACAGCTTTCGCGGGACTGCAAAAGCGGAAAGATTATACACGTTCGGCGGACGATTGCTCTATTAAGATCACGGCTTGTACCCTAAGCGCCGTCTCTTTTGTGTCAAAAGTAACAGTTTACTAGAAATCTGACGTGCTCAAAGCCTTGATCCTTACCAGGATTCCTGGTAAAAGTAAGTCTAATTGTCACGATGCGATTTCATATACCAACCAGTGCATTTTTGGGGAATATAAACCACTTCCTTGCAAGGTTCAGCCCGCACGACCCGGAAACACTGATAATAACAGCCCACCCGACATGGTTTTATGTCCATCCGGTCGTTTTGTGCATGATCGCAGCTGTAGGGAAGCCCGTTAGCCCGGAGAACATAACGTGCGAAATTACCGCCAAAACAGTCGGATACTTAAAACGAATGGGATTATTTAAGTACCTCGGAATTGACGCGGGCTTTAGCATCGAGGAACACGAACCGGCAGGCCGTTTCATCCCATTGACCCAGGTTAAGACATCGGAGGACCTGACCCACTTTCTTACTGAGATGGTGCCCCTCTTGCATCTTCAGCCCGCTCACGTTGAACCGATCAAATACACCATCAGTGAGTTGGTGCGAAACGTTCTGGAGCACGCATATTCGGCGGAAGGAGCAATAGTCTGTGCTCAGTATCACAAGAAAGGTAATAAGATCAGGATCGGAATCGTAGATACAGGAATTGGCATTCGTACAAGTATTAGCGACTCCTACCCGGTTACCAGTGACTTGGACGCGATTAAGTTAGCTCTTACTCCAGGTATAACCGGAACGACAAGCAAACCCGGCGGTTCTGAACAAAACGCTGGTGCTGGCCTTTTCTTCATTAAGACCATTGCGTTTTTTAATCGTGACCCCTTTGTGATTTACAGCGGCGGGGCTATGTATAAACTGCTAAAGCGGCATCAGACGAGCAGCACTGTCTATCTGAGAGCTGATCCGTTTGTGGACCGGCACTCCAAAGAAACCGATTTGCCTCAATGGCAGGGTGTGGTAGTTGGGATTGATATTGGTCTAGACAATGCCCACGAGTTTAATAGGGTCATTAGTATCGTCGAAGACTTCTATTTCAAAAGCGTGAAGGAGCGGAAGAAAGCTAAGTCCAGACGGCCAAAGAAAGCGATTTTCATCAAGTGAAAAAGAACGGGCACATCACAGTAAGAATGCTAAGCGCCGTAGGTACATTTGCTGAAGATAAAGACTTGGCGCGAGAACTGCGTAGAGACGTAATTTCCCCAGCATTAAATGCCGGAGCCGATGTTATCTTGGATTTCTCTGGTATAGAATCCACAACCCAGTCGTTCATTCACGCACTGATAAGCGAGCTAATTCGAGATCGTGGCATTGATGTCTTGGACCATATGCCATTTAAAGGATGCAATAACACTGTGAAAACCATCATTTCTATTGTGATTGATTATATGCAACACGAAGAAGAGCCAACACAGCCTTAGTCCGCTGGCAACAACGGCAACCCTCACGCCTTCACCGCAGTCATTCGAGGTGGTACGAAAGACTTTAGCCAGACAGAGTCAAAGTCGGCTTGGGCAAGCCTTCAAAGAAACATGAGCCGTAAATATATGCGGTGCCCCTACGATCGCGGTAAGGGTCGTAAAACGAAGGGCGGTTAGCTATCCCAACTCGAACAATGCCTGAAGCACCTGAGCTTCTTCGTCGGGTTGTACAGTTCGAAGGTCAATCAAAACCTGGTCATCCGCAATGCGGACAATTACGGGCGGTGAGAACAACCGCAGTCTTCGTTGGACTTCGTCGGCGTTCAGCTCTTTGTGTCGCAGCGCGATTAGCGTAGTCGGCGGATGAACATTTGGGCCAGAGCCGCCGCCGATTACCGACTCACCGGGGATAAGCACGGCGGTCAAAGTTTTCGCGGCGCGCTCCTTTAGTTTTGCTAGGAACTCCTTTGCGCGATCTTCAATTGACGTCGCTGACAAGGCGAGCATCTGCAGCGTCGGAATTTCCTCGTGAGCATTGCGTCGATGGCTGTCGAGCGTCGCTCCCAGCGCGGCCAGGCACAGTTTGTCGACGCGGAGCGCGCGATAGAGCGAATGCTTGCGCAGACGTTCGATTAACTCGCCTCCCCCGACAATCAAACCGGCTTGCGCCGCGCCCAAAAGTTTATCGCCGCTGAAGGAGACGACATCCGCGCCTGTTGCAATAGAATCTTTTATTATCGGCTCATCGGTTACGCCGTACGCTGACAGGTCAGTCAACACGCCCGAACCGGCATCTTCGTAAAGTGGTAACCCTGACTCGTGGGTCAGCGAAGCGAGGCTAGCGAGCGATGGTGAATCAGTGAAACCGACGATGCGATAGTTCGAAGGATGCACGCGCATGATCAGGCGCGTGTTTTCGTTGACCGCTCCCTTGTAATCTTCAAGACGAGTGCGATTGGTTGAGCCAACTTCGACCATTCGCGTTCCCGAATTCGCCATCACTTCCGGCACACGGAAATCGCCGCCAATTTCAACCAGCTCGCCGCGCGAAACAATCGTTTCTCCGTCACCGGCCAACACTGTCAGAATCAGCAATGCGGCAGCAGCACAATTGTTAACTACGAGGGCGTCTTCGGCTCCGGTCAGTTGGATGAGCAACTCTTCGACATAAGCTCCGCGCCGGCCGCGCTCGCCGATGGTTGGATCGTATTCGAGTGTGCAGTAACCGGCGGCTTCTTCCAAAACGGCTTTGCGAGCGAGCTCTGATAGTGGCGCGCGGCCGAGGTTGGTGTGCACGATTACGCCAGTGGCATTGATGACGCGGCGCAGTGCGGAAAGGGATTCATGTTCGCAACGGGACTGGATTTGCTTTACCGCCTGGCTCATTAGCGCCGCTCGAGTGGCATCCTTCAGACCGTTTGCCTGTAGCTGTTCGCGCAGCTCGTCGACCACTTCGCGGGCAAGTGACCGGAGATGCGGTAGGCCAACAGACTTGCGCAAGCGCGCCAGATCGGGCGTACGGAGTAGTTGATCAATCGAGGGAATCGCCTGCATTGCGAAGTCTTTTGAAGGTTGCTGATTAGACATTTAGTTAGGGTCCTGATTCAGGGGTCTCTGTGCATCCATTTGGTGTGAGTTCGACTGCGTTTCGGGTGGTTTCGTGGTGCGTTTTCCGTTGTGAATAAGGCGTACGATCCACGAAGTTACACAAACGAAAACCAAGCCACACGAGTCGAATGAGCATCTTCCATACTTATTTGTTGACAGGTCCTGTTTGAAAACCCTAGACTCAATTCAGCTCAGCCGGTTCAACCGGCAACGCGTCCCGCCGATTCGACGATCGTCCCGCCTGTAAGGAGAACCACCCCTTGTCAAGTCCTAAAAACGATAACAGCTTTTCGCGCGCACAAGAAAGAGCCAGGAGCAAGAACAAATTTGCGGTTGGCCCGGCTGAACCCACCGTAGACGACCAATTGACTCGTCTCGAAGACGACATTCGCCGGCTCAAGATCGAGTTTGACATGTTCTTCAATGGCGCTACGAAGAAGGCGCCTTACGAAACCAAGGGCCGCGTCGATACTACGATTAAGCGCATTGCAGACGACCGCACCCTCACCTACGCGCAACGCTACCGGTTCAATTCACTTGGCTCACGCTACAACTGTTTCCGCGATCTCTGG
>Ga0207650_10000633_pt1 | contig 27984 bp, 23 predicted proteins | sample KBSS63metaG_FD_184325 | JGI IMG/M metagenome (GOLD analysis project Ga0207650, IMG submission 184325) | Switchgrass rhizosphere microbial communities from Kellogg Biological Station, Michigan, USA - KBS S6-3 metaG (SPAdes) (version 2) | ecosystem: Host-associated > Plants > Roots > Rhizosphere...
GCAGTGGGTTCACCCGACAATACGCGTTCCCACTTTGATGCGCAGGACTACATGGAGTCGGCAACTCCGGGTGTGAAGTCGACAGCCGACGGTTGGCTGAATCGCTTCATGCAAAGCAAGACCGACGCGGAACGCAGCCTTTTCCGCGCAGTCTCAATGACCCAAACAATGCCGCGCGTCCTGCAGGGTCGAGCGCCGGCAATTGCGATGTCGAATCTTGCAGACTTCTCAATTCGTGCCGGACAGAATTCCGCGAGTGTGCAAGGCGGCTTTGAAGCAATTTACGGTCAGACAGTGAACGATCGGCTAAGCGGAACCGGCCGGGAAACATTCGACGCTGTCAACTACCTGAAGAAGGTCAACCCGGCCCAGTATCAACCGGAAAACGGCGCACAGTATCCGCGCACGCCATTCGGTAATTCGTTACTGCAGATCGCGCAGCTGATCAAGGCTGGCGTTGGTCTGGAGATAGCCTTCACCGATGTTGGTGGTTGGGACACGCACGTAAACGAAGGCAGCGCGCGCGGGCAGCTTGGCAATTTGCTGCAACAGTTCAGCAATGGCATTGCGGCGCTTTACACCGACCTGGGACGGCGCATGGATGATGTGGTGGTCTTGACGATGTCGGAATTTGGCCGCACGGCTAAAGAAAACGGAAACCGCGGCACCGATCACGGTCACGCAAACGCAATGTTTGTCGTTGGCAACGGCGTGCGGGGCGGCAAGATTTACGGACAATGGCCGGGACTGAAAAGCGATCAGCTTTACGAAGGACGCGACCTGGCGTTGACGACCGACTTTCGCGATGTCTTCGGAGAGATTGCACAAAAGCATTTGGGGACGAGCCAATTGAGCGCCGTCTTCCCGGGTTACGGCGCAAGCGAAACTAAGTTCAAAGGATTCCTGGCGTAAAGGCCTGTAGGGGCGCACCTATGTGTGCGCCCGGGGCGGACACACGGGTCCGCCCCTACATAACGATCCTCACCAGCGCAACCTTCCAAACCGGTTAATCAGATAAAGCATCACCACGGCAATCAGCGACACGATCACAGCGAGCGTGAACGCTTCGTTGTCGCGTCCGGCCTGCACCGCATCGTAGATTGCGACTGAAGCAGTTTGCGTTCGGCCCGGAATGTTTCCTGCAATCATTATGGTCACACCAAAGTCGCCGAGCGCGCGCGCGAAAGCGAGCGCCGTCGCAGCCAGCACGCCGCGCGACGCGAGTGGTAAGGTGACGCGAAAGAAAATCATGCGCCCACCAAGTCCCAGAGTGCGCGCCGCTGCTTCGAGCTCCGTATCGACACCTTCAAACGCAGCCCGCAGACTCTTTGTTACGAGCGGCAGCGCGTGAATGGTGGCGGCGATAATTGCGGCGCCAACTGTGAACGTCAGTCGGATGCCGAAGCGATGATAGAGAAAACCGCCGAACGAGGAACGTGTGCCGAGCAGGACGAGCAGGTAGTACCCGAGGACGGTGGGCGGCAAAACAAGTGGCAGCGTGATCAGCGAGTCAATCAGGTTACGACCGGGAAATCGCTTGCGCGCTAGCAGCCAGGCGAGTGCCGAACCGGCGACCAGCGCGATCAACGTCGCTGCGGCGGCAACCGCAAATGAGAGCTTGATGGGAAACCAGTCGATCATTGGAGCGGGCATGTTAACGCAGACGGGCAGGTTGGTAGAACCTTCACGAAGAATAAATCACCAGGACGCGAAGCAACGCCCGAGTCAAACCCAAGGATCACGCAAACCCGGCAAGCTGGTCTGCGTTTTGTTCTATCTTGGCGTTCTTTGCGGCTTGGCGGTTAATATTTGTCACGCCATCCGAACATCAGCGTGGAAGGTCCATCTAATGATTGATTTCAGTGTCCCTCCCGAGCTCGAGGCTGTCTGCCGGCACACCACCGCGTTCATGGAGGAGTTTGTTTACCCAAACGAGCGGCGCCTCGTTGAAGATGAAGGGCTACCGGTTGAACTCGAAAGAGATCTGCAGCGACGGGTAAAGGAGCTCGGGTTGTGGGCGCCGAATCTTCCGCGCGAGTGGGGCGGCATGGGCATCGGCTACATCGGCCAGGCACTGATGAATGAAATCATCGGCCGCGCCGTGTTCGCGCCGCGCTTATTCGGAAACGCAGCTCCCGATGCCGGCAACGCAGAGTTGTTGCTGGTGGCTGCGACCGCCGAACAAAAAGAAAAATATTTGCGACCCCTCGCTTCAGGAGAAGTGCGTTCCTGTTTTGCGATGACCGAGCCAGAAGTTGCCGGCTCCGATCCAACTGGCCTGCAAACCACCGCCGTGCGCGATGGCGACCAGTGGGTCATCAACGGGCACAAGTGGTTCATCAGCGGCGCCATCGGTTCCGCGTTTGCGATTGTGATGGCGGTGACTGACGCGAGCGCGACCTCGCATGCGCGCGCCAGCATGATACTCGTGCCGACTGAGACGCCGGGTTTCAATATTATTCGTTCGGTGCCGGTCATGGGTTCCGGTGGTGTCGGCGGTCACTGCGAGATTCGTTTCGAAGACTGTCGCGTGCCGGTGGGCAACCTGCTCGGCGCTGTTGGCGACGGGTTCAAGCTGGCCCAGGCGCGCCTGGGTCCCGGCCGAATTCAGCATTGCATGCGCTGGGTCGGCGCGGCGCAGCGCAGTTTCGAAATGATGTGCGCCTACGCCCTCGAGCGAAAATCTTTTGGCGAACCGCTCGCGAAGAAACAGACAGTGCAAAACTGGATTGCCGATTCGGCCGCGGAAATAAATGCGGCTCGGTTGATGACATTAAACGCAGCCTGGAAACTTGATCGCGGCGACGATGCCCGTGTCGAGATTTCGCTGATCAAGTTTTTCGGCGCTCGCGTGTTACACGACGTCATCGATCGCGCCATCCAGGTTCATGGCGCGCTTGGCTACTCGAAAGATACGCCCCTGGAAATGTTTTATCGCGATGCACGGGCCGCGAGAATTTACGACGGCCCGGATGAAGTTCACCGGCAGGTGGTAGCACAACGCATACTCAAGACTTTCACCCGGTAAGATTGGTTTGAGCCCCGGTCGACTTAATACTGGGACCGAGTTAATACTGGGACCGCGGGCGTCCCGCCCGCCTTTCGTTGAATGCCAATCATAGCTTGAGTGAACGCGCTGCTTGAGGCGGGCGGGACGCCCGCGGTCCCAGTGAAGAGGTTGACTGATTACAACGGAAGTAGATGATAGTGATCGTTGGCAAAGATAACGCAGCCGTGAGAGCAGGTGAGGAGTTGGATCTCGTCGCGCTGGATACTTATCTACGCGAGCGGTTGCCGTCACTGTCTTCTGAAAATGCGACGATTGCGATTACGCAATTTCCCGGCGGCCATTCAAATCTCACTTACCTGATTTCTTACGGCACCAGCGAATTTGTCTTGCGTCGTCCGCCGCTTGGCCCAGTAGCGCCCACCGCTCACGACATGCCGCGCGAGTACAAATTGCTTTCCGTCATCCACCCTCACTTTCCGCTCGCTCCCCGGCCGGTGCTGCTCTGCGAAGACACATCCGTGATCGGCTCGCCTTTTTATTTGATGGAGCGACGCCGCGGGCTAATCGTCAGGTTCAAGCTGCCCGAACAAATTGGAGACGACCTGACTGTTCGGCGGCGCCTAAGTGAAAACGTGGTAGACACTCTCGTCGCGCTGCACGCGGTCGATATTAACAGGACCGGCATCGCGCAAATCGGAAAGCCGGCGGGCTTTGTCGCGCGGCAGGTACGAGGCTGGGGCGATCGTTGGCAGCGTTCAAAGACTGGCGAGCTTGCAGAGATGGAGGAAGTGGTGGCGTGGCTGACTGAGCGAATTCCTGCGGACACTGACAGCGAAGCCACCATTGTTCACAACGATTTCAAACTCGATAACATAATGCTCGACGAGGACGATCCGGCCCGCGTGGTCGGCGTGCTTGATTGGGAAATGTGTACGGTCGGCGATCCGCTGATCGACGTGGGACTGCTGCTGAGCTACTGGACGATGAACAGTGCGAAAGGCTCGAACAGCCAACACGATCCGAACAGTTCACTGCGCGCGGTTACCAACGGACCTGGCTGGCTGACTCGCGACGGAATCATCGAACGCTACGCGCGCGCGACGGGCCGCGATCTTTCGCGCATTGCGTTTTACGAAACTTTTGCGCGGTTCAAGGTTGCTGTGGTGGTTCAGCAAATCTACTTTCGTTATGTGAAGGGCCAGACAAGTGATGAACGCTTCCAAAATTTCGATCAGCTGGTGAGCGAGCTGACGCAAGAAGCTCTCGCCCTGGCCCACAGTTCAGGAATCTAGGAAAAACAGCGCCCGTCTCTGTGCGTACTTTGTGTGCTTTGTGTCTCTGTGGTGAATCTTCCCGAACCTAATCCACCACAGAGACACAGAGAACACAAAGGACGCACAAAGAAAAATTACCGCACAAATGTTTGTTCCCCAAATTCTTCGCGTCGAATCGTTGCCCTCGACAAATCTGGAGGCGGCGCGGCTCGCCGGCGAGGGCGCGGCGGAAGGTTTATGCGTCGTGGCGCGCGAACAGACAGCCGGACGCGGCCGGCTCCAGCGCCAATGGCTCTCGCCAAAGGATGCCGGACTCTACTTCAGCATTTTGTTGCGCCCACAGCTTCAGCAAAGCGATTGGCCATTGCTGACACTCGCCGCCGCGGTTGCCGCCCACGATGCTTTGCGTGACGCCTCTGGCCTTCAAGCGGACATCAAGTGGCCAAACGATCTACTCGTAAACGAAAAAAAGATTGGCGGCATACTCGCGGAAACGGTGGAGACACCGTCGGGTCGCGCTGTCGTCGTGGGCATCGGCATCAATCTCACCCGCCAGTCATTTCCTGGGACTCTTACACTCGAGGCGACCTCCGTTGAGACAGTTACCGGACGAGTTGATCAATTGGAAAATCTGCTAGCCGCGCTCATCGCCGCGTTGGGAAAGCACTACGCAATGCTGAATGAGCCTGGTGGTCGCGCAGGAATGTTAGAAGCGTGGGACGAGCGTTCTTCCTATGCGGAAGGCAAAGTGGTTCGCGTGGTTGAAGAAGGCGGCGATATTTTTGTCGGCACAACTCGCGGACTTGAACCCGACGGCGCGTTGCGTGTAGAAACCTCCGATGCAAAAATCAGACTAGTGCGCGCCGGCGACGTTACAAGTCTGCGTGCCGATTAGGCATAGTCGCCGATTGCAAATCTCTGCACGGAGAAACGCCGGATCAGGATCCTACGAAACGATACTTCTCATGACTGCCGGCAAGCGAATTATCCTAACCAGCTTCGGGTCGTATGGCGATATCCATCCCTACATGGCGATCGCCGCGGAGTTGCGCGACCGCGCGCATCATCCGGTGATTGCCACCAGCGAGTTGTATCGCGAGAAGTTGCTGGCGGCGGGTTTCGATTTTGTTGCGGTGAGTCCTCATCTGCCGCCGCCGCAGGAACAGGATCCCGAGCTGATGGAGAAGGTGATGAACCCGAGAAAGGGAAGTGGCTTTCTTCTCAACGAAATGCTTATGCCGTTTGTGCGCGACGGCTATGCGGACCTGATGCGCGCAGTTGAAGGCGCGGACCTCTTGCTGACGCACCCGATCTCTTTCGCCGGCCCGCTCGTGGCCCAGAAGACCGGCATGCCCTGGGTTTCCAGTGTGCTGGCTCCCGCGTCTTTCATGTCGGCTTACGATCCACCGGTGCCGCCTTTCTGGCCCTGGATGCGACACGTGCAGTTGCTTGGTCCAGGTTTTGTCGCCGCGTTTTTTCGTCAGGCTAAAAAGGCGTTCCGAAACAAGAGCTACGACGAGTTTCGCGATGAACTAGGCTTGCCCGATCGCGGTAGCCCGATGTTTGAAGGCCAACATTCGCCCACGCGCATTCTGGCGCTCTTCTCGTCGCTGTTTGCCCAACCGCAACCTGACTGGCCGCCGCAAACGCGGGTTACCGGTTTTGCTTTCTACGATGGCCACAAAGAAATCGTGATGCCGCCGGAGTTAACGAAGTTTCTCGACGCTGGACCGCCGCCGATTGTGTTCACGCTTGGATCGTCCGCGGTTTGGGTGGCCCGGGACTTCTACCGGGAGAGCATCGCCGCGGCAGAAATTCTCAACCGGCGCGCCGTGCTGCTAATCGGTGACGAACGCAACCGCCTTCAGGAAACATTGCCCGCTGAGATTATCTCGGTTGACTATGCTCCGTTTGAATTACTGCTCGAGCGCGCCTGCGCGATGGTGCATCACGGCGGCGTAGGCACAACCTCACAAGGGCTGCGCGCCGGCATACCGACACTGATTGTCCCCTTCGCTTTTGATCAACCTGACAACGCCGCGCATGCCGCGCGTTTGGGGAGCAGCCGCACCTTGCCGCGACCGCAATACCGGGCCGCGCGCGTCGCCAAAGAACTCGACATTCTGCTGACAAAGCCTGAACATGCTACGCGCGCCCGCGAGACGGGCAAGCTGTTGCGCCAGGAAGACGGCGCCGCTGTTGCCGCCGATCTGCTCGAGCAGGTCTTAAGGAACGAAGCAGGAACAACCGAAGGAGCCGAGGAACCCGCCTATGCTGCTTGTGATTGACGCCGGGAACACAAACACATCGCTGGGCGTTTTCGACGGTCGCGAACTGGTGGCCCATTGGCGTCTGACCACGGCTCGTTCGCGCACCGTCGATGAGTATGGCGTTCACGCGCGTAATCTATTCGAACTTGCAGGGTTGGATTTCAAAACGATCAATGCGATCGCGATCGCGTCGGTGGTGCCGCCGCTAAACTACACGCTCAAGACGATGGCGGAAACTTACTTTCATCTCACGCCGCTCTTCGTCGATCACACTTCCGATACCGGGATAAAGATTTTGTATGAGCCGGCCTCGGACGTGGGTGCCGACCGGATCGTCGATGCTGTCGCGGCGGTCGAAAAATATGGCGCGCCCTGTATCGTGGTTGATTTCGGAACCGCGACCACTTTCAACGCTATTAACGAAGCAGGCGACTACGTGGGCGGCGTAATCACTCCGGGCATCATGATCTCAACCGATGCGCTGTTTGAACGCACCGCGAAGCTGCCGCGGGTAGACATCCGGCGCCCGCAAAAAGTGATTGGCTTGTCCACGATTGCGGCGATGCAGTCTGGGCTTTACCACGGCTTCGTCGGTCTGGTAGACGGAGTGCTACGAAAGATGATTGAGGAGATTGCCGGAAGCTCGCGCGCGCCAAGAGTGATCGCGACCGGCGGTCTTGCTTCGCTGATTGCAACCGGATCGGAATTCATCGAGCTGGTTGATGAAACGCTTACGCTCGAAGGCTTACGAATAATCTACGAAAGGCATGTTCGTCCAAAGTCCAATGTCCAAAGTCCAACGTCCGGAGTTTAATATTTTTTGTCGGTCTTGACTTTGGACATTGGGCCTTGGACATCGGACTTTCTTCTTGAATTACTTCAACTACTTTACCGAGATCGAAGACGCATTTATCCGGCGACGCGCAAAGCACCTGCTGCTGAGCCCGATGGACTGGGCGCTGATTGAGAGTTGGAAAGAGATGGAAGTGCCGCTTCACGTGGCCCTGCGTGGCATTGAGAAAGCATTCGATTCGTGGGAAGCGAAGCCCCGCAAGCGTTCGATAAAGAGTTTGCTGTACTGCCAGGAAGAGGTGGAAGCGCAATTCGCGGAATGGCGCGAGGCGCGCGTGGGCAGCGACAGCGCGACGGCCAGCAGCGAGAATGGATCATCACGAACGGCTGATAGTTTGCCCTTTTCTCGTCAGGCGATCACGGAGCACCTGCGGCGTGGTCGTGAAAGCTTGCAAAAGATTTCAACCGAACGAGCGCAAGCGGGTAACGACGACTTCAGCGACACGCTAACAAGAGCCGCAGCGTTGCTGCTTGATTTGGAAAACGACTTTGCTGGAAGCGGTTCGCCTGACGCGCAAAAACTGGAGCAGTCGCTTTCCGGTTTGGAGAGGATGCTCAGTGACGGCCTGCGCGTCGCGGTCAGCAGCGAGCAAATGGCGACGGTGGAAAGGGAAGTAAAGGACCAGTTAAAGCCATACCGCAAACACATGGAGCCGGCGGCGTATGAACAGACGTTTCAGAACCTGCTGCTCAAGCGGCTCCGCGAGCTGTTTGGAATTCCGCGCCTGAGCTTGTTCTATCTCTAAGTTTGGAGTGTCTAAGTTCTTCGGAATCCGGTGAGGCCTCTTGTTACTGGGACCGCGGGCGTCTCGCCCGCCGCGAGCAGCGCGTTCACTCTACTTGAAGATTAGTGGCATTCCACGTAAAGCGGGCGAGACGCCCGCGGTCCCAGTAAAAGCAAGCTCGTTGCATTCCAAACTCAAATCATGAAACCCATTGACGCCCAGATGGAAAAGGAAACTTTCGAGGTTGAGATCGAGCGGATCGTGCCCGGCGGTTTCGGTCTGGCCCACGCTGCCGGACTGACGCTGTTTGTTTCTCTCGCCGCGCCTGGCGACATGCTGCGCGTAAGAATCGATCGCGTGCAGGGCGCCGTCGGCTTCGCTTCGATTGTCGAGATTCTCAAACCTTCGGCCGTTCGGGTTGAACCGCCATGTCCTTACTTTGGCCGTTGCGGCGGTTGTGATTTTCAGCAGTTGACTTACGAGGCGCAACTCGCGGCGAAGGTTGAAATTATTCGCGACTGTCTGCGTCGCATTGCGAAACTGGAGCCGCGCGGAGAAATTGCGATAACGCCTTCCGTTAACCAATGGCTTTACCGCTCGCGCGCCACCTGGCAAGTGGATTCCGACACGCGGCAGATTGGTTACTATGAACGCGGCACCAATCGCGTTTGCGACATCGAATACTGTGCCGTGCTTGCGCCGCCGCTACAGCAGGCACTGGAAAAGGTCCGCAACTACGTCGCCGGCAAGAGCTCGCGCCAGCCGCGACACCTCGATGCGGTGCTCGGCGACGATGGGATTTCAGTCTCTCCGGCCATCGACGGGTATAACGCCCGCGTAATCAGCCGCCGCATCGCCGATGAAAACTACCAATTCAGCGCCGACACCTTCTTCCAAATCAATCATGAAATGATGGAACCGCTGATTGCCGCTGCGATGGGAGACATGTCCGGACAAAAAGCGATCGATCTTTATTGCGGCGCCGGCCTGTTCACCCTGCCGTTAGCGCGCCGATTCGCGCGCGTCACCGGCGTCGAGTCGAGCGCGCGCTCGGCGGAGTTTGCGCGGCGAAATGTCGCGGCAGCAAAACTGGAAAACATCGAGATCGCGAACCTCGGTGTGGCCGACTGGCTGAAACATTCGCGCTCGTTTGAAGTGCTGGATTTTCTGCTGTTGGATCCGCCGCGAGTCGGCTGCGAAAACGCAGTGATAACGGGAATATTGGCGATGCGACCGCGTCGTATCGCTTACGTTTCGTGTGATCCGGCCACGCTGGCTCGCGATCTTAAAAAACTAATCGCCGAAAACTACACCCTTGACTCCATTGCCGCCTTTGATATGTTTCCGCAGACACATCACGTCGAGACGGTCGCCCGCTTGACCGCCGTACGACAACTCTGACCCGTTGCGCCGTCGCGACGCGTTCTTTCCGCTCCGCTGAATTCGCAGACTTGATCACCCGATTGCTGAAGTGCGGCTTTCGCTCGCAGCTTTGGAGGACCCATGTCGGCGACCACAACGCGCAGTCCCGGCCGGCAGGCTTCGCAGCCCGGCGCCAATTATCCTCTCGCACAACTTGCGATCTCGTTTGCCTCAGGGATTCTGATCGGCCCGTACCTCACTGCTTCGCTGACACTTTTGATTTCGGCTGCGGTGCTCACGACGTTAATCGCGGTCCTGGCGCTTTGCAGACGACGTCTTGGCTTGGCAACTGCTTTTGTGGCCGTTGCAATGTTCGTACTTGGATCGACGTTCGCTTCGGTCGATAAAAAGACTCCCGCTGATCAACTGCGACGGTTGCTTGATAACGGCACCATCAACGTAGGAGAGCCGGTTGAAATCACGGGGGTGCTGGAACGCGAACCGGAAGTCGCGCCCGATCGCTTCTATCTGCAGTTGCGCGTGGAAAGAATTAGGGCACGTGAAGGTGGCGGGTCAGCGGCTGAGCGCGATGTTGGCGGAGTGGTGGCGCTGCTCGCGACTGTGTCTTCCGAATCGATCAAACAGGAATTTGCAGAACTCGACGTGCGCTATGGGGCGCGCCTTCGGGTGATGACGCAGCTTGAACGCACCGACAGCTTTCGCAATCCGGGCGTTTCGCCGTTTACCGAATATCTTGATCGGGAAGGCTACGACGCCACCGCCTTCGTCAAGAGTCCTTTGCTCATCGAGCGGTTGGAAAACCAGCGCGTGTTTCTGCCGCTCGCGTACGTCTACGAATGGCGGCGGCGCCTGCAAACGCAAATCGATGCCACCTTCTCAAAGGAGACCGCGGGCGTGATTGACGCGGCGGTGCTCGGCAATCGTTACAACCTTTCGCGCTCAACCTCCGAACGCTTTCGCGAGGGCGGCACCTTTCACGTGCTGGTTATTAGCGGACTGCACATCACATTCATCGGCGGGCTGGTGCTGCTGTTGGCCAGGCGCTTCACCCGAAACGCGGCGTTGCAGTTCTTAACTTCGCTGGCAGTGTTGTGGGCCTACGTGCTTGCGGTTGGCGCCGAAGCTTCGGTAGTAAGAGCGGCGCTTACCTTCACCATCGTGGTGCTCGCGCCCGTCTTTTCACGCGAGGCCTCCTCGTTGAACGCTCTCGGCGGCGCGGCGCTCATCTTACTTGCGTGGCGGCCCGCCGATCTTTTCGATCCTTCAATGCAACTAACGTTTGTTTCAGTCCTCGCGATTGTCGTACTTGCCTGGCCGCTGCTTCAGAAAATGTCGGAAGTGGGTTCGTGGCGGCCGACGCGCGAAACGCCTTATCCACCGTTGTGCCCGCCATGGTTTCGCGGCTTGTCTGAAAGTTTGTTTTGGAGCGAGCGTAAGTATAAGCAAGAACTCGAGCGCGCGAACTACCAATACAGACTGTTCAAGACGCGCATTTCTGCGACCTTCGAACGGCTCCATCTCCAATGGGCGTTGCGTTACGCGTTCGCGGCGATGGTAGTCTCAGTTGCCGTACAAATTTCGTTGCTGCCGCTGCTGGTCATCTATTTTCATCGACTCTCGTTCGCGTCCCTCGTGCTGAACATTGGCGTAAGCTTTTTAATGGCCGCGATGGCAATGGTTGCCGGTCTGGCGTTGCTCCTCACGAAGGTCAGCGTAACGCTCGCTACGCCGGTCATTAGTTTGGCCGAGTCACTCACGTGGCTGATGGTGCACAGCGTCGATCCGTTTTCGCGTCTGGGCGCAGCCTCGATGCGTTTGCCTGAATACACCGGCAAAACGAGCGCTGTTTACGTCATTTATTATCTGCCGCTGCTGCTGTTGGCGAAGTCGCTGGCAAACTGGAAGCTGCTTAGTTTGCCTCGTCGTGTGAGAAAGAGAACCTTGGGCGTATCGCTGATTGCGGTGATTCAGTTGTTGGCGATGGGAATGATCGTTCTGCATCCGCTGAGCGCGGCCAGAACTCAGGGAAAACTTCAGGTCGACTTTCTTGACGTGGGCCAGGGAGACGCGGCGCTCGTCACTTTCCCCGACAACACCACTCTGCTGATTGACGGCGGTGGACGTCCGGGCCCGATGCAAAATGCAGGCGCTGATGAGGAAGAGAACTTCAATCGTGAAACCCGAAGTGTTGGCGAGACGGTTGTGTCTGAATATCTATGGTGGCGCGGGCTGGACCACGTTGACTACCTGCTGGCGACGCATGCCGACGCTGATCATATTGATGGTTTGAACGATGTGGCGCGAAACTTCCACGTGCGCGCTGCCCTCGTTGCGCGCACTCCGGCTAATGATGTCGAGTTCGTTCGTTTTGCGAAGTCGCTGGCTGATCTCAAGATTCCGCTGTTACTCGTCGCCAAGGGCGATGTGTTGCGGTTTGGAGAAGTGACGGCGCAGGTGCTTTGGCCGCTCGCCCTCGCTGACGCGAACGCATCCTCAAATAATAACGATTCGATAGTGCTGCGCCTGCAACTGGGCACTCGCTCGCTGCTGCTTACCGGAGACATCGAAGCGAGAGGGGAAAATGGAATGTTGGGCGGTCACGAAAATCTTGGCGCCGATGTGGTCAAAGTAGCGCATCACGGCAGCCGCACGTCGTCGACCGACGCGTTCGTTTCGGAAGTTAAGGCGCGCTTTGCAATCGTGTCGGTGGGCCGGGTTTCAATCTTTGGTCATCCAAACGCAGAAGTGGTTGCGAGGTGGAAAGCTAGTGGCGCCGAGGTGTTGACTACGGGCAACAGCGGCACGATCACGGTAATCACAGATGGAAAAGACCTGGAGCTGCAGACGTTTGTGAAGGCGAAGTGAACTTTGTAGCCTGCGGAGCAGGCTGGAAAGCTTAATTGAGTTGATCGGTTTCGTCCGGAATGTACAGGTCGATTTTTTGACTGCCCGGTTTATAGGTGTGCAGCACGCCGAGCGGCGGCGCGTAGATGTGTACAGTGATGAGGTCCTGGCCGCTGACGTCAGGATTACCGAGTTGATGTATGTCGGGAACGTCGGAGCCCGTCACCGAGCCGGTGGCGAGGTCGCGCGCGGCTTTGTATTCGAGCCCGCGCGTCGCGTCGAATTGAAAAGTTGTTTCCCATAAGACGCCCTGCCAAACTTTGACTCCGCCGTGCGAGCCGTTGTGATCGTGAATTGGAGTGCGTTGGCCCGGGCGCCAACACAACACCAGCATCTCGACGTGCTGGTTGCGAAACACGCGATGCCGGAAGTAGTTGCCCTCTTTGAAAGCGGTGTATGGCTCCATCTCGTCGCGCGAGATGTCAGACTTTTCCAACCACTCGTAGATTTGGGAAAGCGACGGATCGCTCGCGGTCGCTTCAAGCGCAGCGACTAGCGATGTCAGCGTCAAGCGCTTGTCGTTGATTTCGGTGTCGGTGGGGGCTTCTCTGGTATCTAGTTGGGTAGACAAAGTGTTTCTCCCGGGCGTGCGCGACGCAGAATAACACAGTTTCAAGTTTCAGGTTTCAAGTTCCAAGTTGTATTGCTGGATGATTCCCGATCGGGGCCGTAGCCCAACCGTTAGGGAGGGCCCTGGCGGAAACCCGACCGTCAGGGAGGGCTTAGCAACTGCCGCGATCAAATTCCTCCCTCACGGTCGGGCGTCTGCCAGATCGTAATTGTGCGTTCAGCGTCGCCGTCGCCAGATATCCGAACGTGCCAAACCTCTGCCCTGACCGGATAGTTTCCTAGTCGTTCAGCCCACTCGATCACAATCACCGCGCGATCATCTGACAGCAACTCTTCAAGATCAACTGCATGCGCGGCGGCGGCGCCTTCATCGAGACGGTAAAGATCGAGATGAAAGAGCAGGAGACGTCCCGCGTAAGGATTGACGAGCGTGAAGGATGGACTGGTCACCTCTTCTGGATCGACCTGCAGGCCGGAAGCGAGTCCTTTTACAAATATGGTCTTGCCGGCGCCCAAGGGACCATGAAGAAAAATAACCTCGCCGCCGCCGAGCCTCGCGCCGATCCCTTCCCCGAGCGCAAAAGTATCCGCCGGGCTATGCGACTGCCACTCGCCGGTTGGCATATTTGGTTGTGCCGCTGTTGTCATGTTTGATCGTTATGTAGGGGCGGACCCATGTGTCCGCCCTTAGGTTCGCGTTGTAGGGGCGCACCTTGTGCGCCCAGGGCGGACACACAGGTCCGCCCCTACAAATTTGGATGCTCACCTTTCGGATCGAGCGCGCGCACAGCCTCGCTGACGTGTTCGCGAATATCTGACGCGACCATCGTTCGCATGCCCAAATCACGCGCCGCGAAGTTGCCTGCAAGCCCGCCGACATACAGCGCAGCCACTGTGGCAGTGAACGCATCAGCGTCGTTCTTCAACGTCGCACGATCCTGGGCAACAAAGCCGGCAATGATGCCGGTCAAAGTATCGCCGGCTCCGGCCGTCCCTAATCCCGCGTTGCCGGTCGGATTAATGACCACGCGTCCGTCAGGAGCGGCGACCAAAGCTCGCTCGCCTTTGAGAACCAGAATCAGTTTATGTTTCGTGGCGAAGTCTCGCGCTGCGCTTACGCGATCGTCGAGCGCAGCCTTGTTCGTGGTTCCGAGCAGGCGCAGCATCTCGCCGGGATGTGGCGTTAGTATCAGCGGCGCCGTTTCCGATCCTGCCAACTCAGCCGGCCAACCGTTCTCAGAAGAAGCAGCGAGACAATTAAGACCATCTGCGTCGATGACTAGCGCCGTCTTGCGTTGCTTCACAATCGTGTAAACAAAGCGACGCGTTCGCTCGTCAGTAGCGGAGAGTCCCGGTCCAATCGCGATGACGGTAGCATTCGCACCTAGCTGCGTTACATGTTCGATGGCTTCGTCGCTGACGGCGCCGCGATCGGTTTCAGCGAGCGCGGTAGTCATGACTTCGGGCATAGCGCCCGCAGCGATCGAGTTTTGAGAGGACGCCGGCGTGGCTATCGTTACCAGACCCGCGCCGGAACGCATGGCAGCATTGCCGCAGAGCACCGCAGCGCCGGTAAACCCGCGCGAGCCCGCGATCACCAGCACGTGGCCGTGAGTGTTTTTGAACGACGGGGGCGTGTAGCGCGTTTTAATAAGCCACTCGCGAGCGTCAGTCTCTTCAGTGGTAAACAGATTGGGTTTCGCTTCGTTTACGAGCGACGCTGGTGAGCCGATCTCGGCGATAATGAGTTTGCCGTTCAAGTGCGCCGCAGGCGGCAGAACGTTAGCGGGCTTTGCCGCCGTGAACGTGATAGTTAAATCCGCATGAACCGCCGGACCAATCGGAACCGCCGAATCGGCGTTCAACCCTGAAGGCAAATCGATGGAGACGATCACAGGCTGCGAGGTTGCAGAAGCGTTGTCGCGCGCGCGTCGGATTGTGTTCACATGTTCGAGGACGATAGCAAAAATTCCTGCCAACGGTCGGCTAAGGCCGGTGCCAAACAACGCATCGACGATGACGTCGTAGGCCGTGCTTGAACTCGACAGGTCCTGCCAAGCTGCTTCGGTTGTGCATTCGATGAGATTGAGCGTTGCCTCGCTTAAACCAGATTCACGCGGCTCGGCGATCTTGTTGCGCAGAAGGTCGAAATTAGTTCGCGCATCGCCGTGCGTATCCTCCACGCGGCCAAACAGAATAACGTCGCAGCGAGCCCCGGCCTCGGAGAGCAATGCCGCGAGGGCCGCGCCGTCGCCGCCATTGTTCCCTGGCCCACAAAGCAACTGAGCTCGCTTGCCTGCGAGTTGACCGTCGAAATGATCGGAGATTGCGCTAAAACAGGCCGCCGCGGCCGACTGCATTAAACGCAAGGAAGGGATTTGATAATCGCTGGTCGTGCGCTGGTCGACTTCACGCGCTTGCTTTGCTGAGATAACCGGCTGCACGCGTTTGATGATAAGGATGGCGGTTTACGGGGTCAATACGAGGTAGGACAGGCATTCCTGCCTGTCCTGGTTGACTCCCATCCATTTAAGTAAGAAAGGCGCTTTCCATTTGTCACTTCACATAATTTCACATTTCTCATTTGCCATCGTCGGAACGAGAAGCCATCGTTTAGAAAGCGACTTGTCCGATTGAGCAATGACAAATGAGAAATTTCAGATGAGAAATGGAAAATGTCTGCCCTGCCGGGAATGGGAAGGGAACTGATCTGTTTTCAGGATTGGCAAAAGACGTCTTCCAAAAAAATCGCGGCCCAAGGCCCCCCGCCTTTGCCGCTGCTCCAACCAGTCCGTTTTTCCAGGATACCTAACTAAATATTCAATAGCTCGATTTCTCCAGAAATATTTTTCAACTCAAAGGCCCGGGCAGATTTGATACCTGCCCGGGCTTTTGTCCAAGGGAATAAACAACTGTTGTTATTCAGACTTCGCAGCCCGGCGGCGTTTACGAATCGCACCCGCGAATCCTGCCAGACCGGTGCCGAGCAAGACCATCGTGGCTGGTTCGGGAACCGCGCGCGGGTCTCCGCAACCTTTGCAGAAGAAGAAACTCTCGTGCCCGCCTGAAGCGTCGGAAACGCTCGCCGACAGACCCAGGCGCAGGTTCGGATTTGCCGCGATCGCTGCAGCCAGCGCCGCAGCCGCTTCGCTGTTCAGGGCAAACTGGAAATCAGACTTGCCTGTGCCATTGCCGTTCAGCGTGGCTTCGCGCAGCGTGAGTGCGTCAGCAAGATGAGCGCTGAACACGGCCGCGCCGTTTTGGTCGTAGGCCGTAAGCACCAACGAATTCAGAACAATCGGTCCCGTTGGTCCGGTATTGCTGCCGCCCTTGTTGGGATCGTTGATGTTCATGTTGATGCAGAGATTGCCGTTGGTAATTCCGAGGTCGGTCACGGAATACGTCTGGTTGTTGGCGCCGGCCACGACTTGGCTGCCGGAGACGAGGTCGCCCTTGCGGTTTGAATTCTTGTTGTTCGGGTCGTAAGCGACCGAGCCGAATCCGCTGGTTGCGGAACCTTTGGTTTGCAGAACCAGGACGGTATTGACGGTTCCCAGACCGGCCGGCTGAACGATGGTAGATCCTACCGGAACGATGAGAAAGTTGTCAGCCCGGGCACTGGTGCCGGCAAAACAAAGCGTCAAGACGGCTCCCAGAGCCAGCATACCCTTACTTAAAAACGTGTTCATTGTTGTTCATTCCCTCCTAAATGTCGGTCATAGGCGCTTGCGCGGCACCAAAATGCTGCGGCTTCGCGAATGAGTTATTTCCTTGATTTAGGAAAAGAGGGAATAAAGGAGGGATTCCAGAGGTGGTTTCAGTGATCTCAATCTCGGTTTCTCTGTGCCCCTTTGTGTTCTCTGTGCCTTCGTGGTGAATTCAGTCGGTCAGACATTCACCACAAAGACACAAAGATCACAAAGACTACACAGAGAAGTAGGCTACTTCATGACGCGCACGATCCGGAGAATTCTGCGGATGATTGCGCGCGCTTCAGTTAGTTCCAGGAAATAGCCAACACCGAAATAGGCGATTCCATAACCGCCGAGCACGATGGCTGCCAAGGGGATTGGATGTATTTCCCCCAGCAGGAGCTTCAATGCCCAACCGATGTCGGCCCCCAACAGTGCCGCCACCCAAAGTTTGAAAACGTAGGATGCCGAAAGGCCGGTGCGACCGATGCGACGATTCAACGAACGCCGCAGCAACGCAAACTCAATCCAGCCCGCAACCCCGGCCGACGCGGTCAAGCCGGCGACGCCCCATTTCGGATCGATGCCGAGCAAGCGAGGCAGAGGCAAGGCGCAGAGGTAACCGAGTATCGTAGTTAGTGTGACGCGAACGATCGCAAAACGGAGCGGCGTGCGCGTGTCGTGAAGCGCATAGTAAGTGGACGAATACAAACGTCCGAGCGTTGAGGCCAGCAAGCCGACGGTCGAACCCGCGAGAATGCCCCAGATGTAATTGGCGTCGGAGTGCGTGAATTTACCGGTTTGATAAAGCACAGCGGCGATGACGTCGCCGAGAGCCACAAACGCCATCGAGGAGGGAACGATGAAGAACGCGATGCGTTTCAATCCGTCTTCCAAGCGGCGGCGCAAAATTTCGGCGATCTGGTCAGTGCTGCCAATCGCACGCGACATCGCCGGCAGTTCGGCAGCGGAGACTGCCATACCGAACAAACTCACCGGCAGGGTGTAAAGACTTTGCGCATACATCAGTGCGTTGACTGAACCGGTCGGCAGAAAGCTCGCCAGCATGGAATCGATGAAGGCGCTGATCTGGACCACGCCGCGGCTCATGAAGACCGGAAAGAAATTTCTAATGACTGTCTTGACGTGTTCGTTTGCCAGGCCGAGCGCGGGGCGCAGTCGACGCAGCAGGGCCAACACGGTCGGCAGTTGCACGCCGAACTGTAGTCCGCTGCCGATGACGGATCCCCAGGCGGTGTACACAGCCAGCTGTGATTGGCCGACGCGCGCGCCAAACATCAGGAGGGCGCCGATGATCGCGACGTTCCAAATGACCGGCGCGGTGTATGAGATGAAGAAGCGGTGATGACTGTTAAGTACGCCGAGACACCACGCGGACAGTACGAGAAGCCCGGCCCCGGGAAAGAGAATGCGGACCAGCCGGATAGTCAGTTCACGTGTTTCGCCCTGAAAGCCCGGAGCGATCACGCCGATGATGTAGGGAGTCGCTAAGACGCCGGCCACAACGATCAGCGAGGTGATCAGGGCAAGCATGCCCAGCACAGCGTTGGCGACGCGATCGGCTTCTTCTTCATCACCCTGGGCCAGCAGTTTTGCGTAGACCGGTATGAAGGACGCCGACAGCGCGCCCTCGCCAAATATGTTCTGCAGGAAGTTGGGAATCTTGAAGGCGGCACTGAAAGCGTCGCCGGCGGCGGAGAGACCGAAGTAGTGAGAGAAAACCCGCTGCCGTATCAGTCCGACGATGCGGCTGATCAGGATTCCGGCGCCAACAAAGAAAGCAGATCGTTCTGAGCCTCGCTCGGCTCGCTTGCCCGCTTCAGGTTCAGCGGCTCCCACTTGCTCCACCGTCTCGCCCGCGATCGAACCGGCTTCGGCATGAACGATGCCGGGCGCCGGCGGAACGGCATCGTCTTGCTTCGTTGGATTATCTGAAGACAAAGTCTGACTCCGAGCCTGCGGAGCAGGCGATAGCGTAAAGCCTGGGGTGAAGCGCAGCGAAACCCCAGGTAACCGGTGCAAAAAGAAGGCTAGCCCGCGAAGTGGGCGACAGCCTGTGAACTGGGGATCGCAAACGCTGGGAGCGCATACATCTTGTCTGCCGCGTATTTTCGCGCTGCGCGCTCATTGCAGGCAGGATGCCTGCGCTCCCAGCATCTGCGCTCTAGCGCTGCTGTCGCCCACTTTGCCAAAATTATCCGAGTTCGTAATCCTTGATTTTGGTGAGCAAAGTTTTGTAGCTAACGCCTAATTGCTCGGCGGCCTGCATCTTGTTTCCCTTGGAAGCCGCAAGGGCTTGAACGATCTTTTGGCGTTCGACACAACGCACGGCGCGTTGAGCAGCTTCGGAGAGTGTCCCGCGTAGATCAAACGACTTCATCGCCTCGGAGTTTTCATTTGTCTTCGTATTCAAACCCAAATCCTGCGCCTCGATCTTCATCGTGTCCGAGAGAATGCAGGCGCGCTCGATCGCGTTTTCCAACTCGCGCACGTTGCCGGGCCAACTATGATCGTGCAAGACGGCGAGGGCTTCGTCGCTCAAAATAGCCTCGCGGCCACGCAACTCTTTCCCTAGTTCCGCCGCAAAATGTTTGGCCAGCAACTCGATATCACTCTCGCGCTCGCGCAGCGGCGGAATCTCGAGCGGAAACACAGCCAGGCGGAAGAAAAGGTCGCGCCGAAACGCGCCAGTCTCGACGTCGGCTTTTAGATCGCGATTTGTCGCCGCGATGACGCGCACGTCGACCGGCACCGGCGCGCGTCCACCAATCCGGTCCACCACTTTTTCCTCGATCACGCGCAGCAGTTTGCCCTGGACGGCGAGAGGCAGCTCGCCGATTTCATCGAGAAAGACCGTCCCGCTCGAGGCAAGTTCAAACTTTCCCAGGCGCCGATCGCCCGCGCCGGTGAAAGCGCCGCGCTCGTGGCCAAACAGTTCGTTCTCGATAAGGGTTTCCGGAATCGCGGCGCAATTGATAGCAACGAAAGGACGATCGCGACGGGCCGACAGATGATGGACCGCACGCGCGAAGAGCTCCTTGCCGGTGCCCGATTCGCCGAGCAACAGCACGGTCGCCTCGGTTTGGGCCACGCGTTGAGTTTCAGCCACCGCGCGCTTGATCGCTTCCGACTCGCCGAGGATGCGCGGGAAGCCGTAGCGGCGTGACCACTCTTCGCGCAGCAGAATGTTTTCGGTTCGCAGTCTCTCCTGCTCAAGCGCGCGCTCGACAATGATGAGCAGGTGATTGGAGTCAACCGGCTTTTGCAGAAACTCGTGCGCGCCGTCTTTCATCGCCTGCACCGCTTCGTCGATCGACCCAAACGCAGTCATGACAACGACGGGAATGTTGCCGTCGGCGGCGCGAGCGGCCCGCAACACGTCGAGACCGGATCCGTTTGGCATGCGGAGATCGGTGAGCACTAACTTGTGTGGACCGGCGGCGATTTCGGTGAGGGCCGCGCGGGCGTCGGCAGCTTCCGTTACCGTGTAGCCTGCGTTCTCGAGAGTGAGACGCAGAACGCGGCGGAGGCTGTCTTTATCTTCAACGAGGAGAATGTCCGGCATGGGTGGCGTATACGATCAACAGGCAACGACGAGGATTGTACAACAGGTGAGACGCTACGTTGCAGAAGCCCGACCGTGAGGGAGGGCTAGTTTGATAAGACGAACCGCCAGACGCCAACAACGCCAAGATGAAAATGATAGGACGTTAACCGCTCGGCAAGCGGTTATGAGTTCTAGTTTTACAATTTAGCTTTCTTGGCGTTTTTCAGCGAGGGCCGGAACTGATAAGGTCGGCTACCATTCCGGTCCCTCTCTGACGTTCGGTCTACCATTCCGGTCCCTCCCTGAAGGTCGGGCTTCTGCAACGCATACTTGCCTGACAAAAGTAAAGGGGGCACGGCATGTCGTGCCCCCCACCAACACATCAACCAACCAAGGTGTAGTCTATTTCTCGGCCATGCCTAAGACACTAACGCCGGGGATGACTATCGCATCCAGCACTGCGCGTGAGTCAAACTGTAAATTGGAACTGCCGGCGCCACCGAGATACTCGAACGTTGGATCGAGGAAACCTCCAGTGGCGTTGAATCGTGCGAGCATGATCGACCCATAAACGTCTCTGTTACCGCCGCCCGTCTTCGACAGTTTGCCCTGGCCCAGCACTAGAATAACGCCATTGAAGTTTGGTCCAGGCCCATTGAAGTAAAGCGTTCCTTCCACAATCAGCAGACCGGCGCCCTGATCGAGATTGCAGTCGCCGCGCACAATCGTGAACTGTGGCGCCGTGGCGGTTCCGGCAGTGCCGCTGAGGGAATTGAGTATGACGCCTCGCTTCGGACAAGTTTGCCCGACCGGGGCTGGGGCGGCGCAGGAATTTGCGAGCGACTCTGCCTGCGCGAGAAAGGAGCGCGCCGCATCAGCGGTCTTTAGAAACCAAGGTGTGTCTACTCTTGGCACACCGCCCGGCGCTGCCTCGTTTGGATCCCGCAGCGCCGCCACTTTCGGATTGGCAATGTTATTCGGCTTGGCGGCGTATTCTGCCTGCACCGTGGTTACATCGTGTCCACTGACCGCAATCGAAGGCTTTGGCGACGTTATCACGCCGGCGTTATCTACACCCGAATAAGTCTTGGCGCCACTAGTGCCAAGGTCGACCGTGGCATTCGTGGAGCCATTGTCGTGGCCACGAATCACGAGCGCTGCGGGCACGGTAATGTTCAGACCGTTCGCATGCAGCAGCATCGTTAACGTCTTCTTCGCTCCGCGCGGTCCATACCCGGTTGACTTAACCAGCAGGCGCGAAGGTTTGTTTACAGTTAAGTCTGTACCGTCAGGATCTGAGAGCTCGATACTGTAGGCAGTTCCCGTCAGGGGAATGTAGCCCGGGGTAATCGCCACGCGATCGAAATAGGTAGAGCCCGAAGGCTTGTAGTTGTAATTGATCCAGCGAGAGAGGCGCGGCAGTAGTGTAGTCGGATCTCCGGCCAGGTTAGACTTTGCGGGCAGCAGGGCTTTGCTGAGATCGATCTTGTTCTCAGGCGCTACGCCGTTTACCGGATTAGCTATGAACAACGGATTGGGCATCACGTTGCCGCGCAGCACGTTGAGAGAAGCCTGAATGCCGGCTTCCGCACCGTAGTAGGCTTGCATCTCCGCGGCTGAGTCGAACGTGTTCGTCGCCGACATGGTGGTAGTCAGTATCAACATGCCGCCGGCGGTGAGCAGAAGGGCCGCAATGAGCAGGGTGCTCACAAGCGCCGCACCACGCTCGCCGTGCCGCTTCATTCGCTGCTTAACAAATATTTTTTTCATTGCGTAAATCTCGGTGGGGTTGCAGCGCTAGAACTGCTGCAACGTAGTCGGGGCGTTTCTTAGTGCGACTTGGGAAAGCAATCTGACAGTTCCCGCAGGTTCTTCCGGGCCGGCCGGCAGGTTCACCAAAACTTCAATGCTCACTCGCTCAGCGGTGGCGATCCCTACTTCGGTGCCGGCAGTGTCCAGATATTTGATCGTGAGGCTGCTTATGTTCTTGGCCAACACGGAACGCGCGGACGCAGCAGTGGCATCATCGTAACGAACGATTTCGCTGTTCGCGGTTTGCAAAATAAAGCGAACGTCTTCATCAACGTCGTCGACGTCAGCATCATTGTTCAAATTCGCGCGCACTCGAATCGAATCAGCCGCGGAGTCGGCCACCACGATGCCGTTGTCAGTTAGGCCGTAGCCGGAATTGCTGATCTCGCGCGACATGATGCTCAACGCTCGCTGCGCGGCGGCGAGGGCATCCGAACGCAGATTCTCACGAGCACGGGTGCGTAGTGACGACGCCAGCAGCGTGCTGGCCGCAACCATGACTGCCAGCGTCACGGTCATCGCGATCAGCAGCTCGAGCAGGGAAAATCCGGCTTCCTTTTTCAGGTGATGGTTCGACATCTTTAATCTCAAACTTAGTGATCGGTCCGCGAACGTTGCGTTACCAGGGTAACGGTGCCACCCCCGGCTCTGACCCAACCGCGGCCGGTTAACGACGGGGCGACGGTAATCGTGATGCTTTTGAAATTCGATGAGGCGCTGGTCTGCACTCCGGCCGTAGACGGATCGTCATCGATTGTTTTGGTCAGATTAAAAGAACGGCCGCCGCGAATAATGCCTGTTTGCGAGGTGGTGCCGCCGGCGAGAGTGGCGTCGGTTGTAGTCGAGTTGAATTGCGCGCTGCGCAAAAGTTCGAGCGCTTCCTGGGCAATCGCGATGCTGGTGGCGCGATCGCTGGCGCCCGAATTGTTGTAGATGGAATAGGAAAACAAGCTCGCTGAACCCAGGGCAATCACCGTCATCAACAACATCGCGATCACAGCTTCCAGCAGAGAAAAGCCACGCTCGTCCGTCTCTTGTCTGGCTACCAGGTCGGGACGAATCCAGCCCCGCAAACGAAGCGGCGCAACTTCAGCGCTCAGGTTGTGGGAACTTCGCTTCATGGAATCTGGGTGTTGTCTCGAAGGGTCGGGGCTGCAGGGTTGGAGTTTGAAACAGGGCTGCTGCTGATGGTTCCAATCGCGGCTTGACCGGTGTCGCTCACATTGATCGTCGTCGAGCCGTAAGTCGCACTCGAAATCGTAATACTCGCCGGCGTTGTAATCGCATTACTGGAATTTACCGTGCGGCCGCGCCAGTTGAAGTAGATGGTACGAGGAAAAGAGCCGGTGAATTGCAGGTCGGTGTTGCCCGGCAGACTTTTGACCCGGGGTGCGTCAAGCGTGCCATTGCCGTCGGCATCGATAGTGACTGAATAGAAAGTTGCGTTGACGATCTGAACCTGGGCCATCTCCGAGGTAGTGGCGGGACGGCGGCGAACAGAATCGAGCCGCGCCTTTTCCAGGTAACCGAGCAGCTCCTGGGCAGTGTTGGCCCGAATCATCAACTGGCGCGCGCGAACTATCTGGATGAGTGCGAAACCGGAGATGACCGCGATCATGGCGATGACGATCAGCAGTTCCAGCACGGAGACTCCAGCATCGTTGCTGAATTTTTGCGAAGTGAGAGGGGCTTTCATATTTAGAACCTTACTATCGCTCCTTCGTCTGCTTCAGGCTCGGGATGCGGGTATTCTTCCGGGTCGGTTTTGGCATACCTTTTCGAGGCAGCCTGGGCCGTCGTCCGCAACACTTGCCGATCGATTTCGCTCATCAGACTGGTGGCGAGGTCTGCGCGGCCGAGTTCCTTTATTAACTTCTGTTGCTCCAGGGCCGCATCGATGTCTTCGAGGTCGAGATAGACCAGGCCTAAGCAGTGATAAACCGCAGCGTCTTCCGGATCGATTTGCAGTGCCTGGGTAAAGGCCTTGATTGCTTCGGCGTAACTGCCGACATTGAAGTAGGCGAGCCCGAGATTTTTCCGCAGCTCGACGTCGCCAGGCGCCAGGCGAATGGCGTTCAAGTGCATGCGGATGGCTTTCAGGAATTGGCCTGAACGATCGAAAGCGAGCCCTAATTTCGTATACGCTTCAGTGAAGTTTGGGTTGGCTTTAGTCGCTGCGGTAAAGGCCTGAATCGCTTCCTCGTGCCGGCCAAGATTTTGGTAAGCCACGCCCATGGCCAGGTGGGTTTTCGCCAGGTCGTCTTCAGTTTGCAACGCCTGTTTGAATTCGCCGATGGCTTCCGCGTGACGTCCCTGACGAGCGAGCTCGAGTCCGGACTCGTAGTGGCTATCGTCCGCGGACCAGTCCTCAGCCTGGCGAACCTTCAACTTCTCAAGAATTTTCTTCCGTAGCATCATGCTCGTTTCCTGAGGTGGATTTAAAATTCTCCCGCAGCCATTACTCGTGGACCAGGTGTTGCCGTGGCCTTACGCACCCAATCCGAATCGTATTGAATGGTGGAGGTTCCGCTGCCGTTGCTGTTGAAGGTCGGATTTAGGAAGTCGCCGGTATTGCCAAAGCGCGCTACCATCACGGCCCCCCAGGTATCGCCGTTTCCGCCGCCATTGCGGTTTAGCGTGCCGCCGCCGAGGACCAGGATCAGTCCTTTGAAATCAGACGATCCGTCCATGGTGAAAGCGCCGGTGACGATGAGTACCCCGGCTCCGCCCGCCGGGGGAAGATCTACATTCCCGTCCACGAACGTGAATTTCGGCTCCGCAATACTGCCGAAGCTAGCCGGGAGATTAGTAGTCGTAAAGTAGCGATTTTCGTTGTTGGCCCGGGTGCGCATTTCGATCACAAATGCTCGCGCGGCTGGTGCGGTTTGCAGCCAGGTGGGCAGGCTGGCAATGTCAAGCTTAATAACACCGCTGGGACTACCGAACACTTGTCCTGCCGGCAGCAAAAGACTATCCAGATAATTCTTATCGACGGTACTCGTGACGGCGAACGCCGACACGTTCACGCCGCCCGCGTGGTCGTTTCCGTTGTAAATATATCTGGCGCTATTTCCGGCATTGTAGATGAGCTGGGTATTGTCGTCGGCACTGCGCAGGGTGACGGCGCTCGGCACCAGGATGTCAAACGCATACCTGCTCAGGAGCATTCGCATTCGCTTCTGAGCATTTCGTGGGCCATAACCGGTGGTATTCACGGTTACACGATTGGGATCAGGTGCAGTAATCGAAACAGGGATTGCCGTGGTCCCATTGGTGGCGATTGCAGTGCCGGCTCTTTGATAGAGCACGCCCAGCAAATTATTCGAAGACGTCGGAAAGTTAACCGTTACCAGACTGGTGCTGGTGCTGGTGACGCTGCCGGAGAGCGTGCAGTTGATGGTGTAGCTCGCGGCAAACGGCGCGGTCTGGGTGATAGTGAGTTTGAACGTCTCATTTGTAAACGTGTAGCCGCCGTTCTTAACATCGGTAACCGTGAACCTGCCCAGCGTGCTCGCGCCGCTGGTGTTGATTGTCGTACTCGCCTGCGGGTCGTAACGCAAGGTAACTTTGTCGCCGCTCGATGTAAATTGTTTCTCAGTAGTGTTGTCGGAGAACAAACCGGAAGTAGAAAAGGTAACAGTCGCGGAATTATCCGGATCGCTAACCGTGGCACTGTAGGCCATGCCGTTCATGGCGGTGTAGCCCTGGCTGAGCGTGACGCGAGCAGGATTAAAGTTTGTGTTGTACGTCATCCAGCGGGAAAGGCGCGGAGTAGCGGTGTCGCCGGCTACGTTTGACGTTGAGACCGTCACTGCTTTGCGAAAAGTGAGTTTGTTCTCGCTGGCTACACTGCCCGACGGGTTGGTCACAAACAGGGGATTGGGCGCTACGTTACCCCGGAAAATATCGAGCACCGCCTGGTTGCCGGCTTCGGCAGCGTAGTAAGCCTGGATCTCGGAAGTGGCGTCTACGCTGTTGGTCGCAGACATCGAGGTGGTCACAATCAGCGTGCCGCCGGCGGTGAGAATCAGCAGACTAACCAGCAACATGGTAACCAACGCCGCGCCACGCTCGTTTGCGCGTCCTCCTCGTTTGACTGTTTTGACGACTGCTGCCATAGACCTTAACCTCATGTGGACCACTTATTGGATTTAGTAATTGACGAGATCGGAATTTCTGAGTGCGGCGTCGGAAACGAGCTGGACGCGCGACTCGGGCTGGAAACCGGGCGAGCCTTCCGAGCCCACTTTGGGAAGCCTTACGCAGACAGAGATAACGATGTAACGAGCCTCGCTTTTTGAAGTGACTTCGTTCACCGTATTGCCGGCCGAGTCGACAACATTTGTGATGTCGCAGTAGCCGGTGGTGTAGAAAACCTTGTCGGGATAGTAGCGAATGTTCAAGGCGTCGACGCGGTTGGCCAGCACCATTTCCTGCGCCGCCACGTTAACGTCCAGGCGAACGATGTAGCTGCTGCCGCTGTCGGTATAAAGCATGAACTTTATGTCTTCATCTTTGTCCGAGGCGGTGGCGCTGGTGGCTTCGCCGTCCGCGGCGTTTAGGTTTGCGCGAACTCGGATCGAAGTTAATCCGGAGTCGCCGCTGACTATCCCGTTGTCGGTAAGACCATAGCCCGCGTTTGCAACTTCACGCGTGATCAGATTTAGACCGCGCTGAGCGTCGGACAGCGCCTCGGTTTTCGTGTTTTCCCTGGAGCGAATTTTGAAAGCGCTGGCCAGCACGCCACTCGCCACCATCAGCAGCGCGAGGGTAATGGCCATCGCCGCTATTAGTTCGAGAACCGAAAACCCGGCGGTGTTCCGGCTTGAGTGGCGCTGGCGCATTGGCAGGGAATTGTTGGGAATCATGGTTGGTTAACCTAAGGCAGGTAATCGCCGACAGCCGGCGCCGAACGTCTGGTGATGATGGTGGCTGCGGTCCGTGACCATTGGCTGGCTGACGCAGCGGGTGCGACCTGGACGGTGATCACTTTGGAGGTGGCGCTGCCGCCGCAGTCAGCCGTGTTACAGATCGTGGTTGAAAGGTTGTAAGTGCGGCCGCCGCTGGTGGCCGTCTCATTGACGGTACCGGCGTTTAGCGAGGCGTCGGTCCATGACGTTTTGCGTAATCGCTCCATTCGTTGCTGCGCGATCGCGAGTCCCAGCGCGCGATCGTTGGCGCCGGCGTTGTAACCGATAGCAAACACGAATAACGAAACCACCGCGAGCGCCATCACCATCATGACAACTAAGGCGATCGTGGTTTCGAGCAACGTAAACCCGCGCTCGCCTGAACCAGTCAACGCCTCGTCTTGTTTAGCTTTGAACTTCGGAGTATTCATGCGCTCGGTTTTCTTTTAGTTCGTCACCTTCACTAAGGACGTTACGGTTGTGCATGACGTGGTGAAATTTAAGGCGAACGTTCCGCGCGTGGTGTTCAGCGAAGTAATCGTGAATGCTGCGGTGCCGTTGGCACTTATCGATTGTGTGCCCGGATAGATTCTTATATTGACCGGCGAGGAAGTGGTGAGGGTGCCGGCGGTATTAGTACTCAAGGTGATCGTAGCGCTGCTGCCGCCGTTTTTCTTGACCGAGATAGACGAAGGATTGACGATCAGTTTGCAACCGCCGGAACCGTTACCGGTGACGGGTGGGCCGGCAGCGCCGGTGGTGGTTGTGTCGCAGTCGAGAGTATTGTTGTGCGCTCCGGTTCCGGTGACTACAGCGCTGGAGGAAATGCCAGAAGTCGTGCTCACCGTCGCATAACTAACGGTCGGCAGGACGTCGACATCGCTATTCACGGTGACGTCCCCGGCGTCTGACACGTCAACCCACGACTGCAATCCGCCCGTCGTATTCTGAAACGCAAAGGTGTTAGTGCAGGCGGAGGTGCGGCCGCGCCAATTGAATGAAATCGTTGGCAAT
>Ga0207650_10000635_pt1 | contig 27909 bp, 26 predicted proteins | sample KBSS63metaG_FD_184325 | JGI IMG/M metagenome (GOLD analysis project Ga0207650, IMG submission 184325) | Switchgrass rhizosphere microbial communities from Kellogg Biological Station, Michigan, USA - KBS S6-3 metaG (SPAdes) (version 2) | ecosystem: Host-associated > Plants > Roots > Rhizosphere...
ATACGATTGGGTTTAACGTCGGTCGCGCGCATGCTGCCCGATACATCCATCGCGAGAATGATCGTTTGATATTGGGACGGCAACATTACAATCGCTGCAGGACGGGCGATCGCGACGATCATCGCAGTCAGCGCGATCAGAAATAACAGCGGCGGAATGTGGCGACGAAATCTCTGGCGCGGCCCGATCGCCTGTTTTACCATCGTCAAGCTGGCATATTTCACTGCGCTCTCTTGCTTACGGCGCAGAATATAAAAATATCCGGCGACTAACGCCGGAACGATCAGTATTAGCCAGAGCATTTCAGGCCAAAGAAATGTCATAGCTCCCTCTCGAGGGCCGAGTTAAAATCGCGCCCCCTGCTAATTGCCGGCGCCGTTTGCGAAGATCGGCGAAGCGCAAGATGGCATCGACTAAGTCATCATTGGTAGACAATTCCAACGCGTCCACGCCGGCTTGCCCGAAGGCAGAGCGCAAGTCCTGCTCATGAGTGGCGGCAAGTGCGGCAAACCGCCTCCTGAAACGCCGATCGTGGGTATCGACGAACAATTGTTCGCCCGTCTCGGCGTCGCGCATCAACACAAAGCCAAGATCAGGCAGTTCCATCTCCAGCGGATCGAACAGACGCACGGCAATGACTTCGTGCCGCTGCGCCAGATGCGCCAGCGGTTTGGTCCAGCCCGGCACGCTGAAAAAATCGGAGACGATAAACACTAACGATCTTCGCGGTATCACCCGGAAACCGCTTCGCAGCAGATCACCCAGATCCGTCTCGGACGAGCGGGAGCTGTCCTTCCGGGATAGCATGCGATGTAAAATATGCAGCGCCTGGCGCCGGCCTGTGCGCGCGGGAATAACCGTGTCCACCTGGTCGCCATAAAAAACGGCGCCGATCCGGTTACCATGGCGGGTTAACAGACGCGCCAACACGGTGACGAATTCCGCGGAGACCGAGCGTTTGTTCACCTGTGCGCCAAAGTCGACCGAGGGACTTAGATCCAGCAGAAACCATGCGGTAATTTCGCGATCTTCGTTGTACACGCGCACATAGGGCGACTGAAGGCGCGCCGTCACGTTCCAATCGATGTACCGGACATCGTCGTGATACTGATATTCGCGTATGTCCGCGAGATCGAGCCCGAAGCCGCGAAACAGCGTCTGATAATCGCCCTGCAGCAAACCGTCGAGACGGCGGATGACCGTCCACTCGAGTCGGCGCAGGATGCTATCTGCGCTCGCGGTACCACTAAGGCCTTGAGGAGGGTTCACCAACTGCGCTCCAGAGACAGAACAGGAGTAATTGAGTGATGGAATACTGAAGTGGTGTTCCTCGACCCATCACGCCGTTACTCCAACACGCCAATCCTACGATCCCGCAGCGAATTTCACATGGGCGTCCAGCGGCTTTTCCGGTGCGCCAATATGCTGCATGATGCGCTGAATCAAACCGTCCGGCGTTATTCCTTCGGCCAGCGCCTCGTAGGTCAGCACCAGGCGATGGCGAAATACGTCGGGCACTAAATCTTGCACGTCCTCCGGGAGGACATAGCTTCGACCGCGCAGAAGCGCGAGCGCCTTGGCGCCCTCGATGACGTTGATTGATGCTCGGGGGCTCGCGCCGAAGGATAAAAATTTCGCGGTTTCCCCGATCCCGAAGCGCGCCGGATCCCGAGATGCAGCGGCCAACCGCACAGCATACTGCTTGAGCGCCGGATCCACATAGACGGCTCGACACTCGCGTTGCAGCACGCTCAGCTGTTCGGTGGTGGCCATCGGCACGACGTCGTTGGGAGTGCCCGTCACTCGGTCAACGATAACAAATTCCTCTTCTTCGGTGGGATAACCGACGAGCACCTTCATCATGAAACGGTCGACTTGCGCCTCGGGCAATTGGTAAGTGCCTTCCGTCTCGATGGGATTCTGTGTCGCCATCACCAGGAACGGCTCGGGAACGTGATGGCTTTCTCCTGCGATCGTGACTTGTCGCTCCTGCATCACCTCGAGCAATGCGCTTTGCACTTTTGCCGGCGCGCGATTGATCTCATCGGCGAGCAAAAGATTCGTAAATACGGGGCCCAAAGAGGTCGTAAAATCTCCGGTCTTCTGATTGTAAATGCGGGTTCCCACCAAATCCGCCGGCACAAGGTCCGGTGTGAACTGTATTCTCTTGAACGAACCGCGGATGGTGCGCGCGAGCGTCTTCACGGTTAGCGTCTTGGCCAGGCCAGGAACACCCTCCACGAGCAGATGTCCTTGCGCCAACACAGCAACGAGCACGCGTTCGAGGAAACGATCCTGGCCGACGATCACTTTTTTGACTTCGTAGAGAATCCGCTCCATGAGCGAAGCGACGTCGCGGCGGTTGTTTTCTTGCACGTCCATAGACTCCTTACCGTTGCAACTGGCGATGAACTACTCCCGCTAAAACGGCGGCACGCCCACCGCAGATGCTGCATTTTCGATCGGCACCGCAAAGCCAATCCCCACGAAAAAACGCTGCTGAGTAGGATTTAAAATGGCCGTGACGATGCCGACCACTTCGCCGTGGGCCGTTACCAAGGCACCGCCGGAACTGCCGGGATTCGCCGCGGCGTCGAACTGGATCAGGTTCGTCAACAACCGCTTTCCTTCGGGAGACAGAAACTCGCGCCGCAGGCCGGACACAATTCCGGCGGTTGCGGACGGCCCGATCCCGAACGGGAAGCCAACGGCGACAACCTCGTCGCCCACCGAAAGATCTGCCGTCGAGCGCATGGTCGCGGCGGTAAGATCGTCGGGAATTTTCTCCGCTTGCAGCACCGCCAAATCATCCTCGGGCCGCGTTCCGGTCACGGTCGCGGGCGACTCGAGTCCATCATAAAATACCACTTGGATCCGCTTGGCGCCTGCGACCACGTGCAGACTGGTCAAGATGACGCCTTTATCCACAATTACAACACCGGTGCCGACGCCCCTTTCTTTATCCTCGCCGGTCTTCTCGTCCTGTTCCATGCGTCGCACACGTACAATGGACGGCCGAATGACCTCGTATGCCTTTGTCGCAGCCGATGGCAAAGTCGTCGTCTCCAAAGTGTGAAGCACTGCGGAGTCGATATCTTTCTGGGTAATCTCACGAGTTGCAGGCGTGAATACGGCGTGGGTCAACACGATCAGCAAAGCGAGACCGCCGGCCGCGCCGACCCACAAAATCCGTTCGTAGCGCTGGCACAATTGCCGCCACCGCTGTCGGCGTGAAGAAAGGGCCTGGCCCTGGCTGGAAGACCCATCAGCAGCTTTCTCGGGAGCTCTCTGCTGCGTGGACGAGCTTGGAAGTTGCCGCCCGCTTTGAGTCGGACGGCTGGAGCTGTAAAGCGCGATTTTTTTCATGGCGGCCCACCCAATTTCCTTTGCCGCTGCAATGAATGATAAAACCTAACGAGCTTACTTTTTTCTCTATCCTATGATACCGCGACATGAAAGCCCCTTTTTTATAAATTTACAAATGCCACTCAGATTAACTTCCGCATGGTCGGTTTTTCAGCAGAAAGCCGATCGCTGCCATAGAGGCGGCAGTCATTACGTAAGGCGCCGGCTGGATCTCCCGATCAGTCTTGAACTCTCTCCGACTCGCGATATGTTACACGCCGCCGTCCGATCCAATCCGCCAGCCGGTCGGTCTCATTTCGATTGTGCAGCGATGGCCGGATGCTTTTCACGATTCTCGCGGCACTGGCAATCCGGAGGAATTATGAAAAAAACTTCGCTTCTGATCATCGGGTTATCGATTTTGGTGCTGTTGCTCATGAATGCCGCCGGAGTTTCGGCCGCCGACAAAATCACAGCTAGCTACGGCGCCATCAGCGGCACCATGGCACCGATCTGGATTGACAAGGAGGCCCGGCTGTTCGAAAAACAGGGATTTGATTTCGGCCTGGTTTATATTCCTGGGGGACCGCGCAGCATCATGTCGCTCATCGGCGGCAGTATTCAGTTCGTAAATCATTCTGGGTTACCGGCGCTCGAAGCGTACCAAAGGGGGGCGGATACGGTGATGCTCGCCTCGTCGATGAACCAACTGGAGCATGCGGTTGTCGCGCAAAAGAGCATTACCACCGTTGAACAGCTGCGCGGCAAAGTTCTCGGCATCAGCGCCCAAGGATCGCTCACGGACATTTTGATGCGTGAAGGATTGCGCATGAATGGCATTGGCGAAAAGGATGTCACAATTCTTCCGGTCGGAGATGAAGGCGGCCGTCTAAGCTCGCTTCAAACCGGAAGAGTTCAGGCGGTCATTATATCTGGAATTCACCGCCTGACCGCAACTAAAATGGGATTTCGCGAGGTGATCGACTTTGGGAAATTGCCGATACAGGTTTCCGGCTCGACGATTCTCACGCGCCGCTCCTACACGCAAAAATTTCCTGATGTGGTTGTACGATTTCTCAAAGCCTGGATCGAAGGCACTTATTTGTTCAAGGCGAACCGAGAATTCGCTATCGGCGTGCTAAAAAAATACGTCGCGAATAAGGATAGCGAGCTTCTCAACGCGATTTATGAGCAGCACCGGGAGAATTTATCCTCCAAGCCCTTCCCTTACGTCGAGGTCGTAAAATCGATGATGGATCTGCTCGCTCGCACGAGGCCCGATATTCCGAGCGCGAGCCCGGAAGGTTTTATCGAGGCGCGTTTTATGAAGGAGCTCGACGCCACAGGCTATTTTGATGAGATGAATCGTAAGTACTCGAAGTGAACGGTCCATTGAGGATCGGCGCTGTTTGAGAAAAGAGGAGAGCACGTTTTTCGATGTTTCTCTTACCCTATGCGGCGGGTGTCATTCTGAGCGTCAGCGAAGAATCTAGACCACTGCAGCATAGACAAAAGAGATCCTTCGGCTTAGCCTCAGGATGACATCGCGACAGACTCTCAAGTTACCTGCACAAAGACTCTTCAATGCTCATCGACGCTCACGTACATCTCGACAAATACGGCGGCCTGCTCGACCAAGCTCTACAAGAAATCGATACAGAGCCTATCTTCACCGTCGCCACGGCGATGGACCTACCCTCCTATCTGGAATTGCAGCGGATCGCAGAGCGCTCCAGTCTCGTGCTGCCAACCTTCGGCATCCATCCGCGCCGCGCTGCCGAATACGTCGATCGCCTAACTGAAATTGGCCGCTACATCGAAACCAGTCCCGGCATCGGCGAGATCGGCCTCGATTTTCACTGGGTCAAGGACTCCGCGACTTACCCTGCGCAGAGAAAAGTCCTGGAATATTTCATCGCCGCTGCCCGGGAACAAAAGAAGTTTGTCAACCTCCACACCAAAGCCGGCGAAAAAGAAATTCTGGATCTGTTGGAACGCTACGATATCAAACGCGCGATCATCCACTGGTATTCAGGACCAATGGACATCCTGCGCGCACTGATCGATTACGGTTGCTACTTTACGATCGGTGTCGAAGTGCTTTATTCCGATTACATCAAAGCAATCGCCCGCACGATCCCCGACCATCTTCTGCTTACCGAAACCGATAACCCCGGTGCACTGAGATGGTTGAAAAAAACCGACGAGATCGGCATGCCGATAGCCATCAAAGATGTCGTTGACGGCCTCGCCAGGGTAAGGCAAACGGTCCAGGAGGAAATCGAATTATTGGTTCAAGGAAATTTTGCGCGCCTGATCGCCAATGATCCATCGCTTCAAGAAGCTCGTCGATCACTGTTCTCTTGGTCTTCGTAGCTCGGCCACAGCCGCGCAGCGAACTCCTTGTGTAAAGTTCAACCGATGACTCCGGCGCATGAAATGAGTGCCTTTCCGCATATGCCCGGCGTCTAGGAGATAGTCATGGCTGATATCGTAGTTTGCGGGGATCTCGAAGGCGAGATCGAAAAAACGGGTGAGTTAAACAAATTACAAGCCCTTGGCTCGATCGAAATCGTTAACGAGCTCGATCCGAGCAGAGAGTTCCTGATCCGGCGATTGCGCAGCGCCCGCGCAGTGTTGGAGATTCGCGGGCGAGCTGCTCTCGATGAAAAGACTTTAGCGCAATTGCCCGAGTTGGAAATGATCGCTACAACCGGTCCTCACCGCATCGATATACAAGCGGCAACCAGCTTGGGGATAGTTGTCGCCACAACTCCTGGGGTATCGACCGCCGCGGTCGCCGATCATGTTTGCGCGCTCACTCTCGCTCTGGCGCGGCACATCGTAAGCGCAGATAACGCATTACGGCGGCGGCGCTGGGAACCGATAACCGGCTTCAATTTGGAAGGGAAGACATTCGGAATTTTAGGGCTCGGCCGAATCGGCAGTGCGGTCGCCAAGCGAATATCCGCTTTCGGGGTCCGTCTCATCGCCTGGGGCCCTACGCTGACAGCAGAGCGCGCCGAGGCGTCACATGCTCAATTCGTTAGCGAAAAGGAACTGTTTGAAAATTCCGATATTCTTTCGGTCCACTTGCGTTACAGTAACTTGTCCGACAATTTCGTCAATGCCGCGCGGCTCGCGCTCATGAAACCGACGGCTCTCCTGGTCGATATTTCACGCGTCGGCATCGTCAACCGGCAAGACCTGGCCAATGCGCTCGGCGCAGGGAAACTGGCCGGAGCCGCCATCGATCTCTGCGATCCTTTGCCGGTCGGCATGACCGATCCGATCCTCGATGCACCGCGCACCGTTTTGACGCCACATATGGCATGGCAAACCAGAGAGACTTTTCATCGCGCCGCAACAATCTCCGTCGAGAATATCTTGAATTATTTTTCCGGCGAACCAAAAAATCTCGCCAATCCTGACGCGCTCAAAGTTTCCCGCCCGCGATTTCGGTTACTTGTGCAAAGTTGACTATTCCTCCAGCCATGAAATGCGCGCCTTCTCGCACATGCCCGACGGCCGCTTGCTATAAGTTCTCGCATCGCTTCCGTTATCGATCGCGCTACCGGGTCGAAGTGCTCTACTAGAACGATATCAAGCGGATCCCGTTCATCTCCTGCGGACCGAAACCGACGATCCCGGCACCGTGAGATGGTTGAAGACAAACGACGATATCGGCCCGCCGAGAGAGATCAAGACGTGGTAAACGCGCTCGCAGAGTTGAAAGAGTCAATTCCAGAAAGTCGAGCGGGATGCGAGACTAAACTATCGGCGTGTTTTTAGTTTCAGACAGTTTTGAAAATCGTGTTTTTATGTACTGCTCGCTATCTTTAGGTGAAAGCCTCACTGTCCCCGGCCCGCTCCGCACGTAAAATTCGCCTTTAGATTCGACCGCGTCTTTCGTTTTCATAAGGACCGGCTCGGGGCTGCGCTGACAGGTCACAACGCAAACAGTCTTACCCTTGACGATTTGCATCCGTGGATCAATGCATGTGCTCGCTCGGTCTCCCAGTGTGTTACGAACCATCTGGCTCAGATGAAGCATGAATTTATCTTCATTGTCGAAATCATCGGCTTCGATTCCTACAACAGACCGGTCATCCCCAGCGCCTATCAGCAAATCCCCTCCCTCGGTATTTAGGAACGCGGCAATTGTCTTGATCGCCGCATAGGTTACCGCGGTGTCTTTCCGCTTCTCTTTTAGGTTCCAACGCAGCGTGGACTTGAACTCTAGGGTCTTGGATTCATGTTGCTTCAGCAGTTCCTCCGCCTGCCGGTGATTTTTCAGATAAATATCGAAAAGAAGGTTCTTGATCGATTCTCCGAATACCCGGTCATCGGTGATACGTTTGTAGAGCTCAAAATTTGAGTCAACGATTTCTTGGATCACGTTCTCGACCTTGTGATCGAACGTAAGCCGCACGTTTTCACGCGTGTTGACGCGAGCGCTGGCATCCAACGCCGGGTCGTGATCGAGCTTGCTTATCATCTGATTCAGAGTGACGCGATGTTCAGCTCCCAAGTTTAAACCAAACCGTTCGTTTAGCTCCGCAATAATCGTGGAAAGCGACTCCAACTCTTCCGGTCCCGAACCGAAATGCTCCTTAGTTTTTTGTGGCTGCAGCTGCCCGGCCTGCCGCTCTAACTTGATCGGCCCACTCGAGGTCGGTTGGATCCGATACGATTCCATATCGATGTTCTTCTGGACTTCCCGTGGCAATTCCGTTGGATCAGACGGAAGCAGCCGCCGCAAGTAACGTCCAAATTGATAAAGCTTCTCCAGGTCGGAATCAGCAAATGTCAATATTTGCGAGAGAAACCCGTAAAGACGGACATAATCACTTAGTTGGCTGCGAAAATCGCTTCTTTCTTCCGTCGAAAGCTCCTCAAATCTCTCCCTCACAGGCTGCAACACAGCATAGATGCGGTCTTGGGTCGCCCTTGGATCGAAATAAATTTGCGCGAAGGCGTTTACATCTGCATCGACAAAAAGCTCAAAATCGTGCAGGCGATTCTGAATCTCGTAGAGCAGGTTCGGGTCGGTTGCTTCGGACAGAATCGTCGTTTCAAAGTAGGGCTCAAAAGATTTGCGGATCTCTTCGGCGGCGTTGGCAAAATCGATTACTATAGTTTCGGTTTTCTCCAGATGTGTACGGTTTAGCCGCGAAAGAGTCTGGACGGCGTTGACCCCGCCGAGCTTCTTGTCCACATACATTGTGTGAAGCAGTGGCTGATCAAATCCAGTCTGAAACTTATTGGCGACGATAAGGAAGCGATATTCAGACCGCTCAAAAATCTTGGCGGTCTGCTTTTCTGAAAAGCCGTTCATGTTGGGCTCTGTATAGTCCTTACCTCCATCACGAACGGTGCCAGAGAACGCGACCAGCGCCTTCCATGGATAGTTCTTCTCGCGCAGATAAGCATCCAGCGCGAGTTTGTAGCGCACGGCATGAAGCCGCGACCGCGTAACGATCATCGCTTTGGCCGTCCCATTGAGCGCATGTTGAGCCTTGTCGGCAAAGTGCTCGACCATGAGCTTGACTTTTTCGTTGATGGCGTGTGGATGGAGATCCACAAAAGACTTAAGAAGATACGCCGCCTTACCTCTGTCATACTTTGGGTCATCGACGATCGTCTTTTGAAGGCGCCAGTAGGCCTTGTAGGTGGTGTAGTTTTCCAACACGTCCAGGATAAAGTCTTCTTCAATGGCCTGGCGCATGCTGTAGAGGCTGAACGGCTCGAATTTGCCGTCGTTTCGCTGGCTACCGAAAAGCTCGAGGGTTCTCGCCTTCGGCGTCGCCGTGAAGGCAAAAAAACTCATATTGGGGAGCCGGCCGCGTTTCTGCATCTCTGCCAGAACTCGCTCTTCCAATTCCTCTTCAGTGGTTCTGGCCTCGGATTCGTCCTCTTCTGCTTCCTCCAGGCTTTTTGCTGCTAGTACTGCCTTGAGGCTCTTGGTGCTCTCGCCCGATTGAGACGAGTGTGCTTCGTCCACGATCACCGCGAAACGTTTGCCCGGCAAGTCACTGATCTCGTTTACAATGACGGGAAATTTTTGCAGCGTGGTGACGATGATGGTCTTGCCGGACTCAAGCGCTTCCTTCAACTGACGCGAAGTCGTATCGATGTTTTCCACGACGCCAAGAACCTGCTCGAACTGTCGCACCGTCCTCTGGAGTTGGCGGTCCAGAACGCGGCGGTCCGTAATGACAACGATGGAGTCAAAAACCCGCCGATCTCGAGCATCGTGCAATACCGACAGTTGATGCGCCAACCAGGCGATCGTGAAGCTTTTCCCGCTTCCGGCCGAGTGCTGGATGAGACAGCGCTGCCCCGAACCTCGACCGCGGGCATCTCTAACCATCCGGCGCACGGCATCGAGCTGGTGATAGCGGGGAAATATCAGAAATTTCTTTCCCGTCTTCCTGCCCTTGTCATCTTCTTCTTCAACTTCATGAATGAACTGCCGAAGGAGGTCGAGCATACTGTCACGCGCCCATACACGCTCCCAAAGGTAACGCGTTGCGAAACCGGTTTGTGTCGGCGGTACCGGTGGGTTTCCAGCTCCACCGAAGCGTCCCTGATTGAAAGGCAGAAACCAAGTTTTCTCCCCAGCCAGCCTTGTCGTCACGAAAGCTAGTTCCGGGTCTACAGCAAAGTGAGCAAGACATCGCCCGTAAGATAAAAGCGGCTCGCGCGGATCACGAGTTCTTCGATATTGCCGGATGGCGTCTTCAACGTTCTGGCCGTTGAGCGGGTTTTTCAGCTCGGCCGTGAAAATGGGTATGCCATTCAAGAAGAGAACCATGTCCAAGCTCTGGTCGGTCTTCTGACTGTAGCGGAGCTGACGAACGGCTGAAAAAAGATTCGCCGCATGCAGGCGCTGAAGTTCTTCATTAAGACCGCTCGCGGGTCGGAAGTAAGCAAGCTTGAACGCACAGCCGGAATCTTTGACCCCGGTCCGCAAAATATCGAGCGTGCCTCGTTTATCGATTTCGGATGCGAGGCGTTTGAGAAATCTTTCTTTGACCTCGCTCCCGTGATGTTGTTTCAAACGCTCCCATATCTTCGCTTGTGTCGCATAGATGAAATCGAGAACCATGCCCGGATCGAGGCAAAGTGCTTTGTCATAATTCTCCGGCTTTCGAGAGCGATAGCCGCCGGGAGCATTCTCGTAAGCTTCCAGAGGCTCGACAACGAGGCCTTCTCCTTCAGAGTAGGCGTCGGCCCGCCAGCCAGAAGCGTCGCCTCGATGGTCTGCTCAAGGTTTCGTTCGGAGATGTCAACCATATCGATGACGCCAGTTTTGTAACTCAGTGCCCAACTTGGTAAATGACAGGTCGGTAGCGAGGTTTAGGAATCGGCTTGCCCGCTTTACGCGCTGTTTTGAGCCACGCATCCTTGGCGATCTCAACCTCTGCTAGAGCTTTTTCCGCCGTATCCCCAAAGGCCGAACAAGCTTCAAGATCGGGAATGTCGGCTATGTGCCCGCCATCCTCATCGCTGTAGAAAATATTGATGTGGTAATCCTTCATGTGTCCTCCTCTAAGCGTAGATTGTGCCGCTCCACCAGTCGAAGAAACTGGCGGATTTGATAAGGGCTTAGCTTCTCCTTTGACTTCCTGCAAGTTTACCAGTTCCGGGATATCGGGGTGCACAAATATATAGTGGCTTCCAGTGACACGGTCGAGCCGAAAACCGAACCCCTCAACCAAATTCTTAAGATCTGAAAACGCGACATTCTTGAGCGCGCCCGACACAAGTCGTCTGAGCAGTCTCCTTCGGTTCATGCGAGTGCCTCAAGATACGGCCGCATCACGCGTTCGACACGGCAAATCCTTGCGTAGCGGTATAGCTCATCCATGCCGCTTCGATATTTCCGGCGGTAATCACGCAGCGCCTCCAGGGCGACATCGAGGCCGATTTTGTTTCGATATTTGAAGCAGTCGGCGACGGTTTTTGCCGGCTTGTAAACTTTTACCGTAACGCCTTCAATCAGGTGTTCTTCGACGCCTTCCGTCAGAGCCTTTCCCGACATCCGGACGAGGCGAAGAGGTTGCCCTCCCCCTCTGGGCGCCCGCGCTTTTCTGTCGAGAGCGAGCCAAACTTCTGAGGGGGCTTGCGTGGTTAGTTTATGAAATTGGAGTGCAGACAGCAGGCAAACAACGCCACGAGGTACGCGCTTGCACGCTTCAGCAAGGCTATGATTCTCGGTGACCTTTGCATCTGGAAGCTGGTAGAGTCCTCTGGTCTCTTTCACCAAAAGGCCCTGCTCTTCAAGCCTCTGCAAATACGTACGAGGAATACTGTGATCGGCTAGATCCCGCGGCCGCAGGATTCCCGATTTGCGGACGATACTGAGAACTTTATTGCTCTTGGAAGCTTTGGGCATGGCGTTACCGAACGTCGGCACTTATTAATATATGCCGACATTATGTAACGACCATCCTGGACTGTCAACTGACTTTTTAGATCTCTTCCCGCACGTCAATCTTGGCTGTCAGAACCGAAAAATCGACGCTGTGCGCTACGTCCCTTTGCGAGTTAAGAAAAGATTTGTCTCTCTGGAAAAGTATAATGTCCCCGTCTTTCAGCCTCTCTGTTAGGCAGTTTTCCCATGCCTTTTAAGTTCCAGTTCTATCTCTGCCTCGATCTCCTCGAGGGGAATTTTTCTTGTGCTTGCTGAGCGTTCGTCAAGGAACCGCTGAAACGCCTTACTTGCTCGCAAAGCTTCTACTTCCTTCTCGAAATCGTCAGCTTCAGCGATACAAAATTCCTTGCCGTCCGAGGTCATCAGCAATAACGGCTCTCGGCGCGCCATCTTAATGACCGCCTCTAGATCCGGCTTCTCTTTCTCTAAATCGATCGTTTTCATATCTTTACCTCTTTATCCCTAATCAAGAGAATATTATGCGCTTTGTGACCGATAGACACAATGCTGACCGTTTGGGCGAGGTCGTTCACTTCATAAAAGACCCGATATTTCCCGACGCGCAGCTCCCACGAGGCAATTGGATTGTCCCGCAGCAACTTACGGTTCTTGGTTTCAAGCAATGGCTGATCCGTGAGTTGCTCGCGAATCTGCGACACGATGAGTTTCCGGTCAAAGGCAGTATAGTGAGAAAGGTCCGTCTTCGCCTCTTCTGTGACTTCGATCCGATAGGTTGCCATGCGAAGCGGGCTTCTAAACCAGTGGTTGTAACAAACGACTTGACCTGCAGCCGTTCGCTTTCAGAGTCCAAACTTCTCGCCTCTTCAGTTTCTCGATTTTACGAGTCAAGAAAAGTTAGCGTCCGCTTTTCTCTCCTCCGATATCCTGGTCACGCCAGCACATCCTCCCTCACATCGATCTTGCCAGTCACAGCAGCAGAGATAAGCGCCGTGCGGTACTCTTTCAGATTGTCGATTCCTTCGCAGACTTTGGCAAGGAGCCCATCAATCTTTGCCGTCTCGCGATCGAGGAAAGCGCCGATGGCCTCTTGCTGGGTCCTGCCTGGTACTGGTATCAGCGCTCGCTTGAGATCGCGGATGTTGATTCCCTTGATCGTTGCGCCAAGGGCGCCCGCCTCTAACTGTGAGAACACAGCTGCAGATTTGAGCGCATATAGTAACCACCGTCCGTAAATCGACCGAGTATATGCAATACGTGCAGCGTCTTGCGTGAGGTTCGCGCCCTCAAGCTCATTTGGAACACTCGCGACCTCTCCGATGCTGCCTCGGATTGCGTACACCAAATCCCCGCCTCGTAGCCGTGATTTCACGTATCCAGATTCGATCTCAAACGTTGTCCGGCTCAGATGATCAAGGCGGAGCCGTTCTGGGGAAACATCACCACCTTTGACAATTGGGACGCCGTCGTCGACGTTGGGACCAGGGAGCACGATGCCGTACATGATGGGGCGCCCGGAAGGCGTCAGATGTTTCAGCCGCTTCACTTCCCAATGCGCTGGGATTTCGCCGAGCCATTCGACCCCGGAATCTTTCATAGGCACGTTCGGGTCGAGGCCTTTTGTCACGACGCGGGTGATGAGTGCGGCGCGTTGTTCCTGCAGTAGAGCGATCAGCCGCTCCTTCTTCGTTACCAGAGTATCAATCTTCGCCGTCTCCCGGTCGAGAAACGATATAATAGTTTTTTGTTCAGGTGGTGGAGGGAGCGGGAGCAAAAGATTATCATATTTTTCAGCGCTAACGTTTTGGATAGTTGCCTGGATCAATGAGCTTGCAATCCAATCCCAGTAGTTCGTAGAAGAAGTAAAATAGTTCAGAAAGTCAGGAAGGCACTTCTTCTGATCCAAACGTGCGCGAATCAGATAACCAGCGAAACAACACATTCCCCAGGAGTTTCTGTATTGAAAAGATTTTCCTACAGTTGCTCCACTGCGAGCGAGGAGTACGTCACCTTCTTCCAGCAAATAAAGCTTGGCCTTTTCATCGGCGAGCGACCGGAACGTGTCATCACGTAATTCGCCTCGTTCGTTGATGTCTGTGATCCGCACAAAACGGGGGGAAGCAAGATCTGTCTCGCCGGCTTCTTCATTTGCACCATACTGAAGGGGCAGTCGGAGGAGGAACTTTAGTCGTTGCGTCTCCCAATGAGACGGTATTTCTGCTAGCCACTCAAGACCCGACTCCATGTAGGCAGGATATGCCTTCCACCTGCGAACAAACGTAGGGATTTCGGCTATAGCTTGAAGGTTCAACCGGCTACCTCGCGCAGCATTTCAAGGACATCCTTTTCAATGCCTTTAATGTCAGCTTCGATTTTTTCGAGCGGACGGGGAGGAGTGTATTTGTAAAAATAGCGGTTGAAGTTGATTTCGTAGCCGACTTTGCCAACTTGGTTGTCTTTTTCGTCGCAGACTGCGGTGTTGATCCAGGCGTCGGATACGTAGAGCTTTACCTCTCGTTCAAAGTAGGATTCGATGCTTTCTGAGAGCGGCACGCTCTCCGTGTCGCGGAGCTCGGGATCGGCTTCGGGATTGCCATCGCTGTCGCGGCAGACCTCTGCTGTTTCGTCGCGTTCGGACAGAGCAGCCAGGATTGCTTTTCGAACGGGCGCCGGAATTTTAAGGCCCTCTGTTTTTATTGCATTGTCCAATGCTCTTTCGAATGCGGTTCGATCTTTGAATAACATGCCTGGCAATGTCCCGAGCATTTTCAAAATTGCCGTCTGCTGCTTTCTGCCTGCCTCTTCGTCTTTGGCCTTCTCTTTGGCGCTTTTCTTCTTGCTCACAGCAAGGTTCTTGAAAGCAGATTCTTGTTCGAGTCGCGCGATGCGCTCGACGCTAGACTGAAAATTCAGCCGGAGGGGGCGGTCAACCGTGATTTTGCGAAAGCCGAATTGCGTCGTTGGGAAGATCTTGACGTATTCTCCTTCTTTGAAGCCACCGAGCAACAAGAGAATTTGCTCGGCTTTGTCCTGGGGAATCTCGCGGCGTTTGTCACCAAGGCTTTTGCGCATCTGCGTCCAGAAAGAGGTCGCGTCGATGAGTTGAACCACTCCCCTCCGCTCAGGAGCCTTGCGGTTGCTGAGCACCCATACGTAAGTGGCAATGCCCGTGTTGTAAAAGAGCTGTTCCGGCAGGGCGATCAGCGCCTCAAGCCAATCGTTTTCGAAAATCCACCGGCGAATCTCGCTTTCGCCGCTGCCAGCGTCGCCGGTGAAGAGCGGCGACCCGTTCATGATAATGGCAACGCGCGCGCCGGCCTCATCAACCGGCTTCATGTGAGAGAGCATGTGCTGGAGAAACAGAAGCTGACCGTCGCTGATGCGCGGCAGTCCAGGTCCGAAACGACCACCGGAGCCGCGTTCGTGCTCGGCTTCCACCTTTTCCTGATCACGCTTCCAATCTTTGCCATAGGGAGGATTGGCAATCAGGTAATCAAAAGTCCGTCCGGTGTGACGGTCGTTTGACAGAGTACTGCCGAAAACGATGTTGTCGGCATCCTTTCCGGTCGGCTCCTTCATGTACAGGTCTGACTTGCAGACCGCGAAAGTTTCCGGATTCACTTCTTGGCCGAAGAGATGGATCTCTGCCTGTGGATTGATGCCGCCCCGCCCGCCGTTTCCAAGAATGTGATCCTTGGTGATCGTCAGCATGCCGCCGGACCCGCAGCACGGATCGCAAACGGTCACGATCATCCCCTTTTTTCGAATGCGCTCCTCGTCGCCTGCAAGCAGCAAATCCGCCATGAGATGCACGACATCACGCGGCGTGAAATGCTCGCCGGGGTTTTCGTTCAGAGCTTCGTTGAATTTGGCGAATCAGCTCCTCGAAAATCGTCCCCATCGTAGGATTGTCGATTGCATTAGGGTGTAGGTCCACGTTCTTGAACCGCTCCAGCACCTGGAAAAGCAATCCGGCTTCGTCGAGCTTGCTGATCGTATTATCGAAGTCGAACTTTTCCAAAACCTCGCCCATGTTGGGGCTGAAACCTTTGATGTAATTCCGGAGATTTGCAGCGAGATGCGGCGCGTCGGCGAGTAGTTTCTCAAAATCGTAGCGCGACGTGTTGTAGAAGGCGAATCCCGAAGCGCGGCGGAGCTGCGGGTCGAGGTTTTCCAGCTTGCCCTTGAATTTCCCGACCGTCTGAAGAACTTTCTCTTTGGTAGGCGCGAGAACACAGTCCAAGCGGCGAAGCACCGTAAGGGGCAATATTACATCCTGATACTTACCGCGCTTGAAAGTATCCCGAATGAGATCAGCGACACCCCAGATGAAGCTGACTATCTGGCCGTGATTCACGAAATCTTCTCCTCGCCTAGTGACTTGAATTCAAGAAATTTTCCGCTGAGTTTACGCGAAATGGTGGAAAGATGCCAAGAGATTTGAAAACGGCCGGCCGAAAGACGGACCCGAAACTCGAAGCCTGTAACAGGAAGCTAGAAATTTTGTTTACTGCCAGAGCTTTTTGAAAAAGCCCTCCTTCTCCAATTCGTTAACGAAGCGATTGTCGAAATAGGCGGTGATCGGCAATTTTTTGGCCGCCGCTTCGTCGACGGATTTCTGGCTCACCATCTGATCGACCAATGCGGTAAAAGCTTCCGGCTGCATAAATCCTTCCTTACTCAAGGCATCCACCGAAAAACGGTAACTTTCGTCGAGGATTTTTTCGTCGCTCGTTTTTGTGTACTTGGCCAGTACTTTCAATGTCAGCTCCTTATTTTGATAGATGGTGCGAATGCCTTCGAACGCGGCGCGAATAAACCGCTTGGCCACATTGGGATTCTTGTCGATGAAAGAACGCCGCGCGGCCACGCCGTTTTCCACCACGGGAATATTCCACTCGCGAAATTGCTTGACCCCGACCAGCTCGCGAAAACCCTTCTCGCGCAGCATCAAGCTTTGCGGCGGCGGCACCATCGCGGCGGCCACGACGCCGGACATGAGCGCGGCGGCGGATTCCGGTGTGCCACCCGACTGTATCAATGTCGCGCCCGTCACACCCGCCTTTTGAAAGACATTCAGAGCGGCGATATGCGAGATCGATCCGAATCGGCTCACCGCTACCTTTTGCCCCTTCAACTGTGACACCTCGTTGATATTGGGCTGGGAGTACATGGGAATTGTGAACGTCTTAACGACGGCGGCGATTTGAATGACATCGCCGCCTCCCACGACGTTGCTCACGATCGAAGGACCGGCGAGACCGGCGAAGTTCGCCTCGCCCGCGAGCATCGCTTGCACGATCGCAGATGACGCGCCTTCATAGAACAATTCGACATCGAGGCCGTTTTTTTCGAAATGGCCCGCGTCTTTGGCCATCCACCATGGCAGGCTATTCCAGGAAATCGGCGAATACGGAAATTTGATCTTGTCCGGCGCCGATCCTGCTCCAACTGATTCAATTTCACAGGCGGTCAACAAGAGAATGAGGCAGATCCGGGAAATAGTTTGCCGCATGGCTTCCTCCCGTATGTTTTTCGATGCAGGGAATCTATACCAGGACGGCCCCATGTCAATGCAAATTCGGTCTCATTCCAAGCGGACCGTTATTTCTCCGCTGGCATCTTCGGGTTTTTTTTGCGATTCAAGGACGGAGGGAAGGAGACATTCACATGACCGGCTATGCTTGGGAGTCATTCATCACGAGGCTTTTGGACGTCGGCCTCAACGCCGCGCAGGGACTGATCCGGATCGCGCTGCTAATTGTGCTCGCCTATGTGCTCACGAGGCTGTTGCGCGCAGGCTTGAACCGTCTGGAAATTCTTCTGATCCGCGCGACAGAAAAGACCGAAACCATACCCGGAGCAGCGGGCAAACGCATCAAGACACTCACGGGAGTGCTCTGGACCATCGGGTGCGGTCTATTGTGGTTTGTCGTCGTCCTGGTGACATTCAGCCAGATCGGCTTTAATATCGGCCCCATTCTCGCCGGCGCAGGCGTGGCGGGGCTGGCGGTCGGTTTTGGCGCCCAGCATCTGGTGCGGGATTTGGTGAGCGGTTTTTTTCTGCTGCTGGAAAATCAAATCCGCGTCGGCGATATGGCCATCGTCAATGGCACTAGCGGTCTGGTGGAGGCGATCACCTTCCGCACGGTGGTATTGCGCGATCAAGCCGGTCTCGTGCACGTCTTTCCCAACGGCTCCATCAACACTCTGGCGAACGCCACCAAGGACTGGTCGGCCGCCGTGGTCGACGCGATCTTACCGTACCGCGTCGATATCGATCGCGTGATGGCAGTCATGCAAGAAGTCGGCGAGGCCATGAAACAAGATGCGGAATACGCACCCATGATATTGGAGCCGGTCGAGATCTTCGGCGTGGAGAACTTCACCGATACGACGGTGACGATCAAAGCCCGCTTGAAAACCCAACCCTCGATGCAGCACCGAATCGGCCGGGAATTTCGCCGCCGGCTGAAAAACGCGCTGCAAAGAGCCGAGATCGTACCTATCGTTTCCGCCGCATTAACTAAATCCACCGAACCGGCGCGATGAATTTAGCCCTTTTTATTTGTTTGAAACCGTGTAAATTGACCGTTCCATTCCAATGACGGCCGAGACTGCGCGACATCTCGATGGATCGCTCCTACTCTTTTAACCGCGAGGAAATCGCGCCGGTTATCGTCGTCAGCCTGATTTCCGCCCTGCGACTTCTCGGTATTTTCCTCATGCTGCCGATTTTCAGCGCCTACGCGGTGCGCTATCCCGGAGCATCTGTGGCGCTCGCCGGCATTGCGTTCGGGATTTACGCACTGACCCAGTGCATATTTCAAATTCCTTTGGGCTGGGCCAGCGATCGCTGGGGACGAAAACCGATACTGGTTGTGGGACTCGCGCTTTTCACGTTAGGCAGTATCGCCTGCGCGCACGCGACCGATATCTACAACCTGATTGCTGCGCGCGCGCTGCAGGGAACCGGCGCGGTGGGCTCCGTCGCCTTCGCTGCCTTAGCCGATTTGACCCGGCCAAGCGTCCGCACCCAGGCATACACAATCACGGGGATCGCCATTGGCGCATCGTTCATGATCGGTTTGCTTGCCGGTCCTTTTCTGGCTTCGCGCATCGGCCTCAACGGCCTCTTTTACGTGCTGGCATTGCTCGCATTTCTCTCGATGATTCTAGCCGCGATTTGGTTTCCCACCGAGCGCTCGGGCAGCGAATCGGAAGCGCCGATGGCGTTCAAGCCGATTCTTACGCACAACGATTTGCGGCCGATTTACATTGCCGCTTTCGTGCTTTCCTTCGCGCTCAATTTATTCTTCTTCACCTATCCATTGAGCTGGACTGCCATCGGTGTTGACCGCGCGGACCTGTGGAAAGTCTACATGATTATTTTCTTGCCCAGCGTGTTTTTGGTCTTCCCTTATATGCGCCGCGCCGAGAAGCTAGGACGGTTTCGTATGCCGATTTTGGTTGGTTGGCTGACTGTCACCGTCGGTTACGCGGTCTATCTGTTTGGCGCCCATTACGATCTCTTCCTTTACGTCAGCGGCGGCGCATTCTTCTTCGGCTACAGCTTGTACCAACCGATACTCCCCGCCTTTTTGAGCCAGAGAATACCCACGGCCGGCCGCGGCACCGCAAGCGGCATTTACAATTTCTTCGGCTTTGTCGGCTCGTCGCTCGGAGGCATGCTCGCAGGCGGCCTTGTTCACGTCTCGCCGGCGCTGCCGGAGCTCGTCGGCGTCGTTCTGCTCATTGTTTGGTATTTTCTCGGCTTGCCGATTCCACCGGAACCCGGCTCATAATCATCGAGCTTTTTTCGTTGATCATCACTCATGCTTGGTGTACTCAGAACGGCGGGAGATTATGCTCAAGCCAATCGATCAGTTGAATCTCTGCGTCATTATCATCGCTGTATTCTACGCATTCGGCTTGTCAGGTTGCGGCGGGTCGTACGAAGACACCATTGCCGGCGTCAGCGTGCCTGTGCCGAAGTCGATGACCAAGAGCTCGGAGGCGCCGGTGGAAATGAAGTTTTTCGGATTCGGCGCCGGCCAGGCTTCGTATCATGGAAAAATGGACAGCGACCAGATTATCGAGTTCTATAAAAAAGAGCTGCCCGCCCGCGGCTGGCAGCCCAGCGCGAGCATGCGCGGTGGCGGCGCCATGTTAGCCTATAGCAAAGAAGCAAAAACCTTGATGGTCGCGGTGGGCAAACAAAACGATGAGACCAGCTTGACCGTGATTGTCGGAGGAACCGGTCGTTAGATGGCGCGCCTGGTGCCGAGCGCATCAGAGCGCCGAATCAGAGGGGAGACCTCATGAAGGGAAATGAACAAGTCATCGCCGTTCTCAATCAAGTTTTGCGCAAAGAGCTGACCGGCATCAATCAATACTTTATCCACGCCAAGATGTGCGAGAACTGGGGTTACGGCAAGCTCAAGAAAGTTTTATGGGACGAATCCATCGGCGAAATGAAGCATGCCGATAGAATCATCGAGCGACTTTTGTTTCTCGAAGCGACGCCGAATATGTCCACCTACGATAAAATCATGGTCGGCAGCGGCATCAAGCAGCAGCTGGAAAACGATCTCGGTCTGGAACTCGCGGCGCTCAGCATTCTACGCCCCGGCATCAAGACTTGCCTGGAAGCGTCTGATGACGCGTCGCGGGAACTGCTCGAGCATATTCTCGTGGACGAAGAAAAGCATGTGGATTGGATCGAGACCCAGCTGCACCAGATCGACGAAGTCGGCTACCAAAACTATCTAGCGCAGCAGATCGAGAGCTGAACCAGTGTGCCGCTCCTTCTTCGTTACGGCAGCGCTGTTGCCGTCTACTCAGGACGGTCGGTGTTGTCCGAGATCCCGAGTAGCGCGAAGCGCGTATCGAGGGACACGCAACCGGCTGGGCATAAATCTTCACAAGCTGATCGCCGAAATGACTCTTTTCGCATTCCGAACCCGTCGACAATCTTAAAAACTGCTGTTGCAGGCCTCAGTAGCCTGCTAGTCCTTCCCCAGAGAGACCGCGAATATCCCAGCCACCACCAGCGCGGCGCCAGCGAGTTTGCGTCCGGTAATGGTTTCGATGTCGCGCGCCATCAGCGGCGTCAGCAGCGAAACAAACACCGTGTAGCTATTGATGAGCGGCGCGACGATCGATACCCGCTCCATGCTGTAGGCGAGATACATGAACAAGAAAGAACCGCCGGTAAAAATGCCCGACGCGACGAACCAGCGCGTGATCGAGGCAGGAGGCCAGTGGAACTTTTCTCCTTGCCCATAGCGGATAATGAGAAATATCTCCACTGTTGAAGTCAAAGCGGCAATGCCGGCCGCGAGAATAGGTTGTCCTTCGCCGTCCGCTAATCCCCAGCGCACCGATATATCCTTCATCGAGAACAATAGCGCGCACAGAAAAGGATAGATCAATTCGGTCTTTCTGTAGGATGTCTGGACCCGGCTCCAGGAAACTGCCGCCAGCCCGGCCACGGTCAGCAAAACCCCGAGCAGAACCATCGGCGCCGGGCGCTCGCCAAGAATCAGGATCGCGAGAATCGTGGAAAACATCGGCGTGGTATTCACGATCGTCGAAGTCGTCGAGCTTCCCAGTGTGCGAATACCGCGAAAGCTCAAGACCCGCGTTACTCCCGGCACAAACAAACCAACGGCAACGAAGATGAGATCATCGCGCGCCAGCCATCGAGTATCGGAGCTCAGGAGAAAATGCGCTGCCAGCAAGAACACGCAATTCGCAGCGATGGTGATCCAGGCGCCCCATGGCGCCTGTCCGGTATGATAACCGCGCTGGGCCAGCAGACTCGCAATGGCAAAACAGAGTGAAGTTAAGATGCCAAAAAAAATCGGCAGCATCGCGCGAATTGTTCCCTTCAGATGAAATTTCGGACTACAGTGCCCGTAATCGCTACCGCGCTCAACCGCCCGATGCCGGCAAAAGATTTTTCCACGGTGCGCCGAAAACTTCTCGCCTGGTACAACCACAATCAGCGTAATCTGCCCTGGCGAAAAACCACTGATCCTTACGCGATCTGGGTTTCGGAGACCATGCTGCAGCAAACCCAAGTGAAGACGGTACTCCCCTACTACGACCGTTTCTTGAACCGTTTTCCCACCGTCGAAGCGTTAGCGCGAGCGCCGCTCGATCGCGTCTTGCATGCTTGGGCTGGATTGGGTTACTACCGGCGCGCCGAAAGTCTAAAAATCGCCGCGCGCCAGATCGTGCGCGAACATGGGGGTAAGCTTCCTAGAGAATACCACCAACTTCGCGCGTTGCCGGGGATCGGGGATTACACCGCCGGCGCGCTCTTGAGCATCGCCTTCGATAAAAATTATCCGGCCATCGACGGCAATGTCAGACGCGTATTGGGACGTCTCGATTCGACACACGACGAAATGAAAATTCGTATCGTGGCGACGAAGCTCGTGGCCGGAAAGCGGCCGGGCGACGTGAACCAGGCTCTGATGGAGTTAGGGGCGACGCTCTGTACGCCTAAAACACCCGATTGTCGCGCCTGTCCGCTCGCACGCGAGTGTCGCTCACGCTCTCGTGGTTCGAGGATTTCCGCTCGTCGTGTAAGGCGGATCAGCTTCAGTGACGTTCTCTGGCCGCTGGGAATCGTCCGCTGCGGCGGCCACATTCTTTTGCGCCGCCGCAGCGCCGGTAAATTGCTGGCGCGCTTGTGGGAGCTACCAGGTCGAGAGACTCCAAGCCGAGGCGATGCTGTGCGTGCCTTATGCCGAGAGCTGGCGAATTTTCCAATCGAATCGCGCACCCGGCGATCGATTGGCGAGATTCGCCATGGCATCACCTATCGGCGTATTCGGGCGCCGATCTATGTATTCGAATGTGCAAGTCACAAGCTCCTGCCACGAAGCCCATGGCGCTGGGTATCGCCGGAAAATGCGGAGCGCTATCCGATTTCCGCGCTGAGCAAAAAAGCTCTCGCGGTGTTGGCGGCCCATGAAACGCGTTCTGCTTAAAAGCCTCTTCGTCAGCCTTTTCGCCGGGCTCTGTTTTTATTTCTATTATAGTTTGCCGAATGTGTCGGTGCTGAGGCAGCAAAATCCCAAGACTTCTGCCTTGATGGATTTGCGCGCTGAGGAATATCGGCAAAAAAATATTCGCGCGCCGCGGCGGCAAGTTTGGGTGACCTACGACGCCATCTCGGAACATTTGAAAAAAGCGATTTTGGTGAATGAGGATGCCGCGTTCTTCAGCCACAAGGGTGTCGATATCGAGGAACTCAAGGCTGCTTTAAAAAAGGACTGGGAAACCATGAGCTTCAATCGCGGCGGCAGCACCATTACCATGCAACTTGCGAAAAACCTCTACCTGAATCCGTCGAAAAACCCTTTGCGCAAAATCAAAGAGATTGTCATCGCCTGGCAGCTCGAGCAGACATTGTCCAAACGACGAATCTTTGAAATTTATTTGAACATTGTCGAGTGGGGGAGGAATGTCTACGGCGCAGAAGCCGTAGCGCGGTTCTATTTCGGAAAATCCGCTGCTGCCCTCGATCCGCTTGAGGCAGCCACCTTGGCGGCATTGTTGCCGAGTCCGCGGACCTCGAAAGAACGCAACGTATTAGCTCGGAGAAACCTGATTCTCGGACGACTAGTGAGCGTCGGCTATATCAGCAACGAAGAATATCAGCGTTTTAAGCAGTTTCCCCTATTCGAGAAAGTCGAAGAGAAGGTTCCCGAGTTGCCGCCGGACGATTAGCGTCGATCGATATATCATTTACTCAACATAATCGTCTAATGCTTTAGGAGGACCCGGCGGCACCGGCCGTCGAAGGAACCAATAAGAGATGGAAAATAACAAGACCCCTAAACCCGAAACCAGCCTCAGTGAACTCGTAGCGGCGGCAGGTAAATTAGCGTTCGAGTATTCCGAAAACGGCCAGGAAGCTTACCATCTGGCCCGCGTCGCACTTGTGGAATTTATTAAGAAATCCGCGCATCTGGTCGATTCAGACACGGACTTTGCAAGTCTCCCGTCGCCTTCCGACCGGCTTCATTAGTCTGCCTGCTCGTTCCGCCAAGCGTCGTCGAGGGGTTCAAAGGAACCGCTGACGTTTGCTTGGCGGCGGAAGCCGGCGAAATCGACGGCGGATGTTGGGGCTGGGATTCCATCAAGGTCACCTGGGCGAAAGGACTCGAATCGGGATTCGTTCGACCACTGATCCAGACCACCCTCGAGCCGCATCCGGATCTACCAAATGTTGCCGTTGCCATTCAACAAGCCAAGAGCAAAGAAGATCAGACGCTGTTGCGGCTTGCGGCACAGGCCTATGGGCCGGCGTCGATCGCCTACTCGCTGCCGCCGGGCTTGCCCAAAGATCGCGTGCAAACTCTGCAGACCGCTTTCATGGCGACCATGAGAGATGCCGAGTTCCTGGCGGAAGCTAACAAGTCCAACCTGGTCGTCAGTCCGCTCGATGGTCCGACGATCGAGCAGACCGTGGCGGAACTCTACCGCGCCGAGCCCAAGCTGCTCGAGCGCTTCCGCGATATCATCGAGGTGGCGCAGCCCGAGCGCTAAGCGTCGCGCCAACCCGCCGACAGAGTTTATTACTCGGAAGGAAAAAAATTTTACCCGGCTCTGTATCGCGAATGCTTTGAGCGCGCTTGACGCCGAGCGGACACTTTTGATGTTTCGCGGGTGGGAAAAGGCGACGCGAATCTTTTCTGGACGCAACTAAGAGCGTTCACCGAACAATTGAAATCGCGATGGTTCCCGCCACAACGCAGAGCGCTCCGAAAATCGTGCGCAGCGTCAATCGTTCGATGTCGCGCAGAAACAGCCGGCTGCCGAGCACAACCCACAAAGGGCTGGTGGCGATGATCGGGGACACGACCACGACCTGGCCAACGCTCAGCGCAACGATCCCCAGCAGAATGCCGAGTGTTTCTAACGATCCCGCTATAAAAAACGGTCCCATCGCCCGGCGATCCCACACCGGCTTTTGCTTTTGCCCGGGCAAGAGCGTCGCGCTGGCCAGCCAGGGCAGCGCGACGACGCCGATCACCGCCGCGAGATAGAGCGGCTCGTTCGCAAGACTGAGCGTGTAGCGGCGCAGCGGGTGGGAGATGCCGGCAAGAAACGCGGCGCTCAATGGATAGGCGAGATACCACCAGCGAAAGCCCTCCTGCTTTCTATTGCGTTGCCAGGAGATCAGCGCAACGCCTGCCACGATTGCAATCGTGCCGAGGACGATCAGCAGATTCAACGGCTCGCCCAGAAACAGAATGGCCAGCGATGTGCTGAACAACGGATGGGCGCCGCGCAGGGTGGTTCCCGCTGCGGCGCCGACGTAATGAATGCCCGCATAGGTGAGAAAACGCAGGATCGGCTGGAGTAGCCCGCTGAGTACAAAAAGGAAAAGCACCCACCACGACAGCGACGGCACGCCGCGAAAAATCAGCAGCGCGATCCATAGCACGACGGCGTGGATCGCCACGGAAACGAGCGTGACCGTCACCGGCGTCGAGTAGCGCAGCCCGCGTTTGGCGGCGATGCCGGAGATCGCATAGGACAACGCGGCGGCTAGAGCAATCAGTTGGGCAGGCACGGCAAAGAAGGACGGGCGCGATATCCGCTGTTACTGAAAGGATATCACCTCAGTTATTCGGCTTTGCGGTTGTGATGGGGTTTCGGCTGTGTTGGAGACCGAGGGCATTAGCGTATTAACGGAACGGATCGGACCAAGCCAAGCTCATTATTTTCACAAGAAGCGCAAAAAAGCTGTCGCGATGGCGCTGAGCTTGGCTCAGGCGTTTTGCGGATGCACGCAATGCGGCTCAATTCGGCGAACGTGCCGTCACGCGTTGCATCGAGATGACGTAGTACGGGACGAACCCTTCACCGCCGTCGACTTCGAGCTGTTCCTCGAAACCTTGCGGCGTCGGACGCAAGACTTTTCGGGCGCGCCGCCACTGGTCGGTATGGCCGGGCGGTAGATCGTCGAATTTCAATCCACCTTCACTCCCCTCGACTGAATACTGCCGGAAAATTCCGGCGTCGGTATATGCATGCGCGATGAACCGATCGGGCGAGGCTTGCGCGCCGACCATAACCAAAGCGTTGTGAACATCCGTTCTGCCATCTACCAGCGGATAGGAAACGCCCATCCGCAGCGCGATGAAACGACCGCCCGCTTCGGGTGTGCCGATGACTTCCTTCCGGAAACTGTAAGGAGTCATCGCGTATCTCCCTTCGCCGCGAAAGTGGCCGACAAGAAAGCGCAACGGCGTGAGATAAACACTAGGCTTTGCATGATCATGAACCGGGTCGAAGCGAAACGGTTCCGCGGCCCCGGCGTTCGTCATCAACGTTCCGGCAACGAGGGCCTGCTTCGCGAATGCCAGGATTGCTTGCCAATCATGAGCCGACGCGACCTGTGCAAAAAACTCACTACGATCGGCAACGCGAAGTGACAGCACCGGGGCTTGCTTGCAGGGTCCCTGACAACCCGTGAGCGAGATCGGCATGCCGGCTTCGGTACCCGCCGCTTCCAACGCGGCATCCGAGAGATCGAAGCCGATTTTGTCGCAGCACGGCTTCGCCGCACAAATCGAAAGGCAGCCGGGTCCGTCCAGATATTTCTCTTTGGCGCAGCGTAGAATCGTTATGAGTTCATCGTCCGAAGGACGAAACCCCGCCGTGTTAAGAAATCGCGGAATTGATTCAAAGCATTTTCGGTCCAGCCACCATTTACCTTCGCAATGAATCCTGAGGCATGAAATTCGAGCTCGGTTGTAGAATTCGTAAACATGGCGCGCACCATACTGTGAACCGAGCACGGATGTCAATAATTCCGGATCGGCGATTAGAACGAGACCCAGGCGGGCAAGCACCGCCCCAGGCAGCTTTCGTATTGCGTCATCATCGGAAGAACACCAGGGCCGAAAATCGCGAGGCGTGAGCATTCCCGCGCCGGTCGGTTTTGGTTCGGTTTGGATAGAACGCGTGAACGGCGGTTGTCGCCACGCAACAACCGCTCTTTCCGTGTTATCTATACAACGATCACGTCGATGATCGCCGGCTTGCCGCTCCGATTGGCTTCGAGGCCGCGCTTCAGCGCATCCTGGAGCTTTTCCGGATCGGTCACCTGCTCGCCGTAACCGCCAACACATTCGGCGACCTTGACGAAGTCCGGCGGATTGATGTGGGTGCCGTGGTAGAGATCCATCTCCACAGCGATCCCGTCCGGATACATTTTCTGATGCATGCCTTGCATCGCCGCGTATTTCTTGTTGTTGAACACCACCACCAGGATCGGCAGATTGTAATCGCGCGCCGCGCCGAGGCTGCCGAGCACAGGGTTGTACAGAAGCGCGCCGTCGCCGATCAAGGTCACCACCGGCCGTTCCGGCTTTCCGAGCTTGATTCCCAGCGAAAGACCAAGCCCCTGCCCGAGACCGCCCTGCCGGGTGAACAGGCACTGCGGCTCATTCCACACGAGGTGCTGGCGCAGCAGACCGGTGTGAGTGGTGACCTCGTCGATATAGATCGCATCCTTCGGCATCACGGCGTTGAGCGATGCGCACACCCACACCGGATCGATCGGTGTCTTCTTGCGCGCCGCCGCCTGCGCCGCATTCCTTTTCTCGATCAGCGCATCGTGCGCCGCGGCGAGCTCCTTCCGCCTGGCGTCCACTGCGGCCTTATCAACAGTCGCAGCATTCGCTAGATCGCGCAGCGTCTGCGCTGCATCGCCTTCCAGATAAATGTCGGCCTGATTGTTCTGGTAGGCCATCGCCGTATTGTGCGGCGCCTCGTCCACGATTGCGACCACGGCCTTCGGCGGGCGGTTGCTTGGCGGATACCACGGTACGCGCGCGCGCACGACGATCGCGAGATCCATCTCGTTCCAGAACGGTTTGATGTCGGTGCCCTGATACAGCGGATGGTCCTTCGGGAAATTGGCGAACAGAGCGCCCGGTTTCTCGACCACGGGAATAGCGAACTTCTCGCACAGCGACACCAAGGCGTCGTAGGTTTCGACCTCCTGACCGGCGCCCTCGGTGAGCACGACCGGACGCTTCGCCTTCGAGAGCAGGGCGGCGAGCTTTTCGATATCCTCCGGCGCAGTCAACAGGCGCGGCGCGGGCGGAATTTTGCGCAGGTTGGCCGGCGGC
>Ga0207650_10000636_pt1 | contig 27890 bp, 26 predicted proteins | sample KBSS63metaG_FD_184325 | JGI IMG/M metagenome (GOLD analysis project Ga0207650, IMG submission 184325) | Switchgrass rhizosphere microbial communities from Kellogg Biological Station, Michigan, USA - KBS S6-3 metaG (SPAdes) (version 2) | ecosystem: Host-associated > Plants > Roots > Rhizosphere...
CGCGGTCGAAGATCTGCTGGTCGGTGTAGACCGTCTTGTGGACACGGTCGGGTTCGACGAGTGCGGTGACGTCCATCGGGGCCTCTCGGTGATCGCTTCGCGGTGGCGCCGTCGCCAGCCGCTGCCGACAGTCTAGGGGCAGCCCGAGCGCGGGCTGGACCGCGCGTCGCTCTCATAGACTTGCGCCATGACCGCCACGTCCCTCTACCGCAGCTTCACCAGCAGCGACGAGATCGATGCCGAATACAGGCCGAGCCTGCGCGTCGCCGATGCCGAGGGCGTCATGCGCGGCTACGGTGAGCGCAGCGCCGCGGCGCGAGAGCGGCTCGCCGGCCGCTACGGCGTCCCGTACGGTCCGACGCGCGACGAGAAGCTCGACATCTTTCCCGCCGACCGAGCCGATGCGCCGGTCTTTGTCTTCATCCACGGCGGGTACTGGCGCGCGTTTTCCGCCAGCGAGCACAGCTTCGTCGCCCTCGGCCCGGTCGCTCTCGGCATTACGACCGTCGTCGTCGACTACTCGCTCTGCCCGAAGGTGACGATCGACGAGATCACGCGCCAGTGCCGCGCCGCCGTCGCCTGGACGCTGCGCCACATCGGCGCGCATGGTGGCAACCCGGCGCGCGTCGCCGTGGGCGGCCATTCCGCCGGCGGCCACCTGAGCGCGATGTGCCTGGAGACGCGCTGGGACGAGGACTACGGCCTGGCGCGCGATCCGCTCGCCGCGGCGCTGCTGGTGAGCGGCATCTACGACATCGAGCCGCTGCGCCACAGCTTCCTGCAGCCGACGATCCAGCTCGACGACGGCATCGTCCGGCGCAACTCGCCGCTGTTCGGCGTGCGGCCTTGCGCGACGCCGCTGCTCGCGACCTGGGGGGGCGAGGAGAGCGAAGAGTTCGCGCGCCAGTCGACCTCGTTCCACGACGCCTGGCAGGCGGCGGGCAACCGCTCGGAGCTGCACGCCCAGCCCGGCGCGAACCACTTCTCGGCGATCCACGGTTTCGCCGATCCGGGCCACCGGCTCTGCCGATGGCTCGCCGAGCGCCTTCTCACATCGCCTTGAACAGGTGAACGTAGGCGCGGCTCACCGGCAGCTCGCCGGGGTGGCCGCGCAGGCGCACGAAGAGGCGGCTGAGCTCGTCGCGGCGCGTGCCTGCAAGGTGGTCGAGGTTGACGATCGTCGATCGGTGCACCTGCACGAACCGCTCGGGGTCGAGCTGTGCCACGAGCTCGGTGATGGTCGTGCGGATCAGGTGCTCCGCGTTCGCCGTCCTGACGCAGGTGTACTTGTCGTCGGCGTGGAAGAAGAGGACGTCGGCGACGTCGACCTGGTGCGTGATCTCGCCCTGGCTGGCGCGAACGTAGCGAAGCGGCGCGGTGCGCGGCGCGGCGAGGAGCTGGCGCAGGACCGCGGCCAGGCGCGGGTCGGCGGCACCGCCATCGGCATCGCTCGGCTGCGGCTCGGCGGCCGAGCCCGGCGCGGCCGGGCGCGACGCTGCCAGCTCGCGCTGCAGCCGCTCGACTGTCCGGGCGAGCCGATCGGCCTGCACCGGCTTCAGGACGTAGTCGAGCGCCTGCTGCTCAAACGCGGCGACCGCGAACTCGTCGTAGGCGGTGACGAAGACGACCCGCGTCCTTCCTTCGATGCCCTGCGCCACCTCGAGACCGGTCAGGCCCGGCATCTTGATGTCGAGGAAGGCGAGGTCGGGCTCGAGCGCGGCGATCCGCTCGGCCGCCTCGACGCCGTTGCGGGCGACGGCGACGACATCGAGCGTCGGCCAGGCCTTCTTCAACAGTTCGCGCAGGTAGGCCGCGAGGTTCGGCTCGTCGTCGGCGATGAGCGCCGTGGCCGAGGTGCTCATGACGCCACCGGCAGCGACAGGCGGGCGCGCACGCCGTGCGGCTCGGCAGCGCCGATGTCGAGCGAGGCGCTGCTGCCGTAGGTCTGCTCCAGCCGGCGCCGGATGTTGTCCAGCGCGGTGCCGCTGCCGCCGCGGCGGGTCGTGGCGTTCGCCGGGTCGGCGAGCCCGGCACCGTCGTCGTCGACGGTGACGACGAGCGAGCGGCCGTCGCTGCGCGCGTCGACGCGGACGCGCCCGCCGGCGATCTGCGGCTCGAGGCCGTGGACGATCGCATTCTCGACCAGGGGCTGCAGCGTCAGCGCCGGCAGGGCCAGGCCGCGCAGCGCCGCCGGCACCTCGATGTCGTACTCCAGGCGGTCTTCCATCCTGATCTTGATGATCCGCATGTAGGCGTCGATCAGGTCGATCTCGTCGCCGAGCGTGTGCCGGCCGTGGCCGAGCCCCGACAGCGACGCGCGCAGGTACTCGACGAACGCCTCGAGCATGGACTTCGCGCGTACCGGGTCGGCCTCCATGAGCGAGACCACGTTGGCCAGGGTGTTGAACAGGAAGTGCGGCTCGATCTGCGCCTGCAGCAGGCGCAGCTGCGCTTCGCTGGCCGCGTTCTCGGCGGCGATCTGGCGTGCCTTGGTGCGGAAGAACTGCTGGAACAGGGCGGTGACGAACAACGCGATCACGATGCTCGAGGCAAGCATGCCGGGCCGCACGAGCGGCGCCATGAAGCGCTCGTCGAGGAGGCCGGCGAGCATCATGCCGAGCGGCCAGCCGACCGCGACGCCGACGATCGGCACGAGCGTGAAGTAGATCGAGCGCCGCGACGGCGACCAGGCGGCGAGCCTGCCGGCGCCGACGGCGCGGCGGGCGAGCCAGAACGCCAGGCGCACGGCGAAGCTGATCGCCACGCTGATGATGACGTTGGCGGCCACCATCGTGGGCCAGATCGCGCGCGTGGCGGCGCTCGACAGGGCGAACGTGACGACGCTCAGCACGGCGGCGACGCCGAGCCCGAAGACCAGCGTCCAGGCGTGGCCGATCCACCACGGGCCGACGCGCGGCGCGCCGTGGTGGAGCCAACCGCGCCACGACAGGCGCAGCATCTCGCGGGTGTCCATGGCCGGGGAGTCTACGAAGCCGGCACGCCGTCCGGGCGCGCGATGCGACGGATCGACGGCGGCGCCGACCGGTGGCAAGCGGCGAGGGCGGCCGGTCCGGCCTGCGCTGGCGCTGGTTGGGCGCGGCGCGGCCGCGCTACTTGATCAGCGAGCGGGCGCCTTCGAGGCCACCGCAGGTGAGGACGTCGCGCTGGGCCGCGACCTTGCCGGTGCGCTGGGCGTATTGCGTGCCGTCGGCGTAATAGAACGCTTCGGGCTTGAACCAGACCTTGAGCCGCTGCGGGTTGATCGCGGCGATCTTCGCCCAGCGGTCGGGGTCGCGCGAGGGATCGGTCTGCTCGAGGAAGGCGGTCGTGTAGACGAGGCCGCCTTGCTTGTTCGAGAACGGGCCGAGGATGTTGGCGTGGAACGGCGCCGCCACGGTTTCCGTCATTCCGGAGCCGTCGCCGCCGACGACCTGCGTGAACGTGAACTCGCCGTAGATCGCCACCGTCGGCATGCCGTGCAGATTCTCGACCGCGAGGTTGACGGCGAGCAGCGGTGCCTTGCACTCGCCCTCGGGCTGCATCATCGCGACGCTGGCCAGGTAGTAGCGGAACTGGCCGTTCATGTACTTGGGCGAGGCGCCGCGCGACAGCTCGTTGAGCTCCTCCGGCGTCTCGAAGATGCGCGCTTCGCCGCGCGGGCCGCCGCGCATCGCCTCGGCCGCGATCGCCCTCTCGGTCGTCGCTGAGTAGGTCTGCGTGCCGGGGGCCGGCATGTCGGTGTACTCGCCGCGCTCGCGCTTGGGCGCCGGTGCCGCCTTGGTTGCCTTGGCCGCCGGCGGCGCGGGCTTTGCGGCGACGACAGGCTCGGCTTTCTTGCACGCGGCCAGGGGGAGGGCGAGCAGGACGAGGAGGAGGAGGTGAAAGGCGCGCACGATGATCTCGGTAAGGTTCCCGCCGGGATATCGGCCCGAACCGGGCGAACTTGAGGGTCGCGGCAACCCTGCGGTGCGAGGCGTGAGAGGTCGGTCCCTACAATCGCCGCCACCTCGCAGATCGAGCCTTTTTCATGCACGTCACCGCTTCGGTCTTCAAGGCCTACGACATTCGCGGCATCGTCGGCAAGACGATCGACGAGCGCTTCGCCGAGCAGCTCGGCCGCGCCTTCGGCAGCGAGGCGCTCGCCGCCGGCGAGCGCGCCGTCGCCGTCGGCCGCGATGGCCGACGCTCGGGGCCGTCGCTGTCGGCCGCGGTGGTGCGCGGCCTCGCCTCGACCGGCCTCGACGTCGTCGACATCGGCCCGGTGACGACGCCGATGCTGTACTACGTCGCGGCGACCCGCTCCGGTCACGGCTGCGCGAGCGGCATCCAGGTGACGGGCAGCCACAACCCGAAGGACTACAACGGCTTCAAGATGGTCCTGGCCGGGCGCGCCATCCATGGCGAAGAGATCCAGCGCCTGCGCCGGCGCATGGAAGCCGACGACTACGCAACCGGGCGAGGCCGGACGGCGACGATGGACATCCTCGCCGAGTACCGCGCCCGCATCGTCAATGACTGCACGATGGCGCGGCCGATGACGGTCGCGGTCGATTCCGGCAACGGCATCGCCGGCGCGTCCGCACCGGGCATCCTGCGCGCGCTTGGCTGCACAGTGCGCGAGCTTTACTCGGAAGTCGACGGCGACTTCCCGAACCATCACCCGGATCCGAGCAAGCCGGAGAACCTGGCCGAGCTGATCGATGTCGTCCGGGGCAGCGACGCCGAGCTCGGCCTGGCCTTCGACGGCGACGGCGACCGCCTGGGCGTCGTCACCAAGGACGGGCAGATCATCTATCCGGATCGCCAGCTGATGCTGTTCGCGCGCGACATCCTGAAGCGCCGGCGCGGCGCGACGATCCTGTACGACGTCAAGTGCTCGCAGCAGATGGCGCCCTTGATTCGCGGCGCCGGCGGCGTGCCGATGATGTGGAAGACCGGCCATTCGCTGGTCAAGGCGAAGATGCGGGAGATCGGCGCGCCGCTCGCCGGCGAGATGAGCGGCCACATCTTCTTCGGCGAGCGCTGGTACGGCTTCGACGACGCCACCTACACGGCGGCGCGGCTGCTCGAGATCGTCAGCGCGAGCGCCGATCCGAGCGCGGTCCTGAACGCGCTGCCGACGAGTTTCTCGACGCCCGAGCTCAACGTGCCGTGCGTCGAAGGCGAGCCGGCCGAGGTCGTGGCGCGGCTGCGCGCGGAAGCGAAGTTCCCCGGGGCGCGCGAGATCGTCACCATCGACGGCGTGCGCGTCGAGTACGACGACGGCTTCGGCCTCGTCCGCGCGTCGAACACGACGCCGGTCCTGGTCCTGCGCTTCGAGGGAACGACACAGGAGGCGCTGGCGCGCATCCAGGCCGGCTGCATGGCCGCGCTCCGTGCGGTCAAGCCCGACGCGCAGGTCGGGACGGCGGCGCATTGAAGGAAGGCGCGCGCGCGCACCGGGCGCCGCTGGGCGCCGGCGCCTTGCGGATTCTGATCGTCAAGCTGTCGTCGCTCGGCGACGTCGTCCATTCGCTGCCGGTCGTCGCCGACCTGCGCTCCGCCTACCCGCGCGCATTGATCGACTGGGTCGTCGAGCCCGCGTTCGCGCCGCTGCTGCAGCGCACGGACGGCATCGCCGAGATCATCGACTGTCCGCTGCGCCGCTGGACCAAGGCCGGCCTATTCAAGCCCTCGGTCGTTCGCGAGATGCGCGCCTTCGTGTCCCGGTTGCGCCGCGAGCACTACGACGCGATCGTCGACCTGCAGGGCCTGACCAAGTCCGCAGTGATCGCCCGCCTGGCGCGCGGACGGAGCTATGGCCTCGCCAATCGCACCGACGGTGCAAGCCACGAGGCGCCGGCGCGCTGGCTGGTGTCGAAGGCGCTCCGGGTCGAGTCGCACAGCCATGCGCTCGACCGGGCACGCGAGCTTGTCGCGGCCGCGCTCGGCACGCGAATGGATTCGCCGCCGTCGTTCGGCTTGTCCCCACACGCGTCGCCGGCCACGGTGCGGCCGCGTACGGTGGTGCTCATTCACGGCACGTCGCGCGCCGACAAGCTGTGGCCGGAAGCGAACTGGATCGAGCTGGGCCGTCGCCTCGCCTATGAAGGCTGGACGGTCGCCCTGCCGCAGGCGAGCGGCGAGGAAGGCAAGCGCGCGCGCGCAATCGCCGCCGCGATCGGCGGCGACAGCACGGTCTGGCCGCAGCAGGAGCTCGGCGCGTTCATCGATCGCCTCGCCGCGACCGACGGCGCGATCGGCATCGACAGCGGGCCGAGCCACATCGCCGTCGCTCTCGGCCTGCCGCACGTCCAGCTCTACAACTTTCCGACCTCGTGGCGAACCGGCCCGCAAGCGCGCCACAGCGGCGGCCGCCAGGGCGCGGTCGAAGGCGATCCGGTCCCGACCGTCGCTGCGGTGTGGGCGGCTTGGAAGGGCGTGCAGAGCGCCGCCCGCGCCGCCACCGGGCGCTTCCCATCGAAGGCGCCGTGAGCGGCGCTGCCGGCCGCCGCGTGGCGCGCGCCGCCTATTCGCTGCTGCTTCGCCTGGTCACGCCGCTGTACCTGTTGCGCGTGCAATGGCGCGGCCGGCGCGAGCCGACCTACGCCAGCGCGGCCGGGGAGCGGCTCGGCTTCTATCGCGAGTCGATGGTGCCGGGGTCGATCTGGGTGCATGCGGTCTCGCTCGGCGAGACCCGCGCCGCCGCGCCGCTGCTCGACGCCTTGCGCGCAACGCGACCCGGCGCCCGCATCCTGCTCACCAATGGCACCGCCACCGGCCGCAGCGCCGGACAGGCCTTGCTGCGGCCGGGCGACGCCCAGCTCTGGCTGCCGTTCGACGTGCCCGGCGCGGTGCGCCGCTTCCTGCGCCACGCCGATCCGGTCGTCGGCGTGCTGATGGAAACCGAGATCTGGCCGAACCTGCTCGCCATCGCGTCGGCGCGCGGCGTCCCGGTCCTGCTCGCCAACGCGCGCATGAGCGAGCGCAGCCGACACCGCGGCCGGCGCGTCGATGCGTTGCTGCGGCCGGCGTTCGAGAGCCTGGCCGCGGCGCTGGCGCAGACCGAGGCCGACGCCGCCCGCCTGCGCGACGCGGGCGTGCGCGAGGTCAGCGTCGTCGGCAACCTGAAATACGACATCGCCGCCAACCCCCGACTGCTCGATCGCGGCCGTGCCTGGCGCACCGGCCTCGGCCGCGGCGTCGTCGTCGCCGCGTCGACGCGCGAAGGCGAGGAGGCGATGCTGCTCACGTCGTGGCGGAGCATTGCCGCGACGCGGCCGTTGTTGGTCGTCGTGCCGCGCCATCCGCAACGTTTCGAGGCCGTTGCCGAGCTGATCGCCAACGCCGGCTTCTCCCTGTCGCGGCGCAGCGCCTGGCCCGGCGACGAGCGTCCCGCCGCAGCCGCAGACGCCGAGGTGTGGCTAGGCGATTCGATGCTCGAGATGCCCGCTTGGTACACGCTCGCCGACGTCGCCCTGCTCGGCGGCAGCTTCGCGCCGCTCGGCGGCCAGAACCTGATCGAAGCGGCGGCATGCGGCTGCCCGGTAGTCATGGGCCCGCACACCTTCAACTTCACCGACGCCGCAGAGCTCGCCCTCGCCGCCGGCGCCGCGACCCGTGTCGCCGACATGGCGGCGGGCGTCGCCGCCGCGGTGACGCTCGCGTCCGCGTCGTCGGCACCCACGCGCGACGAGCGCTCGCAACGCGCGTTCGCTTTCGCAAGCGCTCATCGAGGCGCTGCCGAGCGCATGGCAGCCCGCATCGTCGCCGCCCTCGACGCTCGTCCCACGAGTTCGCACGCCGACGCAAAGTAGCTGTCGTGCGATCGCGTCACTGCGCTAAGTCTCCGGGCGCGCACCAGCGCCACGGCAGCGATCCAAGAAAAGGGGCTCCAACGGAGCCCGCCCCTCCCTCTCGGAGGGAGGGAAGCGAAGCGGGGAGGGAGCAATCCTGTCAGAAGCGGAGCGGAGCGGCGCGGAGCAAAGCTCCGCTCCGTCCGACATCCCGCTCTATCTCACGAGCAACGCATCAATCCCCAGGATGTCGGAGGGAACCAAGCGCCCCGAGGCCTGGCGCAGCCGCAACGTCCCGAGCAGCAAGTCATACCGCGCCCGGGCCAGATCGCGCCGGGTCTGGTACAGCTGGCTCTGGGCGTTGAGAACGTCGACGTTGACGCGGATGCCGACGCGGTAGCCGAGCTGGGTCGCTTCGAGCGCGAGCTGGCTCGAGGCCTCGGCGGCCTCGAGCGCCTTCACCTGCGCCGCGCTCGACTGCAGCGTGTAGTAGGCCTGTCGCGTCGTCTGGATCACCGCGCGGCGCGCCGCCTCGAGGTCGTTGCGCGAGCGATCTTCCAGGACGAGCGTCTCGCGGATCCGGTTCTGGATCGAGCCGCCGCTGTAGAGCGGCACGTTGACCTGGAGGCCGATGCTGCCCACCGCGTTGTAGCCCGTGACGTTCGCGGCGATCGTGCCGCGCCCGCTCTGCACCGAAGCCACCGCATCGACGGTCGGCAGGCGTTGCGCTTTCGCCTTCTCCGTCTCCAGGTGGGCGACGTCCAGGGCGACGCGGGCACGGCGAACCGCAGGATGCTCCTCGGCCGCTCGGCCGACGAGGTCGTCGACCGGGATCGCCGCCGTCGCCGGCAGCGCGACCGGCACGGCGAGCTGGTTCGGCTGGACGTTGCTGCGGCCCACCAGCTGATCGAGGGCGATCCGCTTGGTGACGAGGTCGTTGTCGGCGGCGATCTCCTGCGCCGTCGCCAGGTCGAAGCGCGCCTGCGCCTCGCGGGTGTCGGTGATGGTGGCCGTGCCGACCTCGAAGTTGCGCTTGGCCGACGCCAGCTGCTCGGAGATGGCCGCCTTGTTGGCGCGCGTCGTCTGCAGCGTGTCCTGGGCACCGAGGACGTCGAAGTAGGCCTGGCTGACGCGCAGCATGAGGTCCTGCTCGGCGGTGTCGAGCTCGGCGAGCGACGATTCGAGCGACAGCTCCGCCTGGGCGATGGTGGCGTCGTTCGAGCGGTTGAAGAGCGGCTGGCGACCGTTCACCCCGAGGCCGAAGCCGTTGCTGCTGAAGTTCGAGCCGACGGTCGGATTGCTTTCGACCCGGGCGACGTTGCCGGAGAGGGAAGCGCTCGCCCGATTCAACGCCCGCGTCTGCTCGACGCGGTAGGTCGCCGAGTCGGCGAGCGCGCGCGCCGCCAGGTAGGTGGCGTCGTAGGCGTGCGCCGCCTCGTAGAGCCCGCGCAGTGACTGCGCCGACGCGGCCGCCGGCGCCAGCGCCAAGGCGAGCCCGGCAGTCGCCAGCGCGGCTGCGCCGGCGAGCCGGCGTCGGCGCAGTAGCGCGCGCTGCGGCGGGGTTGCGGTCTCGACGGCCATGCGGATCCCTAGTGTTTCGATGTGAGGTGAGCGGAAAACGTCAATAGCGGGGGACGCCCGGGTCGACATCGCGCGACCAGGCATCGATGCCGCCGGCGAGGTTATAGGCCGAGGCGAACCCGGCGCGCTCCAGGAATGCGACGACCTGCGCGCTGCGGGCGCCGTGATGACAGAAGCAGAGGACAGGCTGCGCCGCGTCGAGCTCGCCCAGGCGTTCCGGGATCTCGCGCATCGGCATCCATCGCATCGTCGCGCCGGGGAGGTCGATGGCGGCGACGGCGACCTCCCACGGCTCGCGCACGTCGAGCACGATCAGGGGTGTCGCCCGCGCGGCCTGCGCTTCGGCGAGCGCGACCGCGTCGGGCCCGGTGAGCTCGCGCATGCTCGAACGACGTCGCGCGCTCAGAAGCTGAATCGGCTCGGCTCGCCGAAGCCGAGCAGGCGTGGCGCGACCGTGTCAAACAGCTCGACCGTCGAGTGGCCGGCGTCGTCTCCGCGCGTCATCAGGACGGCGCGCATGACCGGCAGCTGGCCGGCGATCGCGGCCAGGCGTCCGCCCGGCTTGAGCTGCGAGAGGAGCGCGCGCGGCACCTCGGCGACCGAGCCCGACAGGACGATGACGTCGAACGGGCCGTCGACGACCAGCCCGGCCGCCGCATCGGCCTCGATCACACGGGCGTTCAGCACCCAGGCCCGCTTCAGGTTCTCGCTCGCCATGCGGGCGAGCTCGGGATCGATTTCGACCGTCGTCACGTGCTGCGACTTGTGGGCGAGCAGCGCCGCCATGTACCCCGAGCCGGCACCGATCTCCAGGACCCGCTCGTGGCGCTGCACGGCGAGCTCCTGGAGTAGGCGCGCCTCGACCTTCGGCTCGAGCATCGACTGGCCGTGCGGCAGCGGCACCTGGGTGTCGACGAAGGCCATCGACCGGTACGCCGGCGGAACGAAGTCCTCGCGCTTGACGATCGAGAGCAGCGAGAGGACGCCCTGGTCGAGCACCTCCCAGGGGCGGATCTGCTGCTCGATCATGTTGAAGCGGGCTTGCTCGAAGTTCATCATGGTTCGCGGTGTGCGGTCGGTCGGCTCGAAGCCGCCATTCTCGCCGGGTCGGCCGGGGTCGCCCGCGCTGCCCGTGCGGCGGCTCGCGGCGCAGCGTGCCGCAATGCCGCCCGAAGGGCGCTGTCCCAGCGGCGTCGGCGGGGGTCGCTAACATCGCCCGCTTTGCGTCGCGAGGGAGAACTGTTTGGATCCGATCCTGCTCGTCAAGGCGGCGCTGATGGGAATCGTCGAGGGGCTGACCGAATTCCTGCCGGTCTCGAGCACCGGCCACCTCATCCTCGCCGGCTCGCTGCTCGGCTTCACGGACGAGAAGAGCAAGGTCTTCGAGATCGCGATCCAGAGTGGCGCGATCCTGGCGGTGATGATCGTCTACCGCGAGCGCCTCGCGGCGACGCTCGCCGGCCTGGGCAGCGACGCGCGGGCGCGTCGCTTCGCGCTCAACGTGGGGATCGCATTCGTTCCCGCGGTCATCCTCGGCCTCCTGTTCGGCAAGGCGATCAAGGCGCATCTCTTCACGCCGACCGTCGTCGCGACGACCTTCATCGTCGGCGCCTTCGTCATCCTCTGGGCCGAGCGGCGCCAGCGTCCGCCGCGTATCGACAGCGTCGACGAGATGCGAGCGATCGATGCCCTGGGCGTCGGCCTGTGCCAATGCTTCGCGCTCGTGCCGGGGACGAGCCGATCGGGCGCGACCATCATCGGCGGCATGCTGCTGGGCCTGTCGCGCAAGGCCTCGACCGAGTTCAGCTTCTTCCTCTCGATTCCGACGCTGCTCGGTGCCGGCGTCTACAGCCTGTGGAAGGAGCGCGCGCTGCTGTCAGCGGCCGACCTGCCGCTCTTCCTCGTCGGCCTGGTCTTCTCGTTCCTGTCTGCGTGGCTCTGCGTTCGCTGGCTGCTGCGCTACGTCTCGACGCACACCTTCGTGCCGTTCGCCTGGTACCGGATCGCCTTCGGCCTGGTCGTGCTCGCGACGGCGTGGAGCGGCGTCGTCGTCTGGCAGGACTGAGCTCGGCAGCGACGCGCGCTAGTCGCGCCGCGTGAACACCAGGTCCCTCACGCCGTGGCCTCGGTCGAGCCCGCGCTGCTCGAACTTGGTCAGCGGCCGCGATGGCGGACGCGGAGCGAAGCCATCGCCGGCGGCGTTGACGAGCGCCGGCTCGGCGCCGAGCACGGCGAGCATCTGCTCGGCGTAGGGCAGCCAGTCGGTCGCGCAGTGCAGGGTTGCGCCGGGAGCGAGCCGGCTGGCGAGCAGGCGCACGAACGGCGCCTGGATGAGACGGCGCTTGTGGTGTCGCTTCTTGTGCCACGGGTCGGGGAAGAAGACGTGGATGGCGGCGAGCGACGCCGGCGCGACCATTGACTCGAGCACTTCCACGGCGTCGTGCTGGACGATGCGCACGTTCTCCAGCCCTTGCTCGGCGATGCGTTGCAGCAGCGCCCCGACGCCGGGTGGATGGACCTCGATGCCGACGAAGTCGACATGCGGGGCGGCCGCCGCGATCGCCGCGGTGGCGCTGCCCATGCCGAAGCCGATCTCGACGGCGAGCGGCGCGACGCGGCCGAACACCTGCGCGAAGTCGACCGGCGGTTCGGCGACGAAGGGAACGACGAAGCGCGGCGCCAGCGTTGCGAGCGCGCGCGCCTGTCCGGGGCCGATCCGGCCGGCGCGGACAACGAAGCTGCGGATGCGCGGCGGCGCTGCCGCGCCGGCCTCATCCGGCTCGGGATTGCGACTGTCTCTCATCGATTTCACTCGCCGCACGAACGCTCCGGCGCGGGGGTCGCTGCCTATAATCGCCGCGGCCGGCGGGTGTAGTTCAATGGTAGAACGGCAGCTTCCCAAGCGTGCGACCTGGGGTCGTCGGTCTCTGAGACCGCTGCAACACCGAGTCCTTTGTGGCTCATCACAGTGCAGGAACTCAGAGTTGAGAGGGGCTTGCTCCTCTCAACGGCTGGAAGGTAGGGTCAAACCAACCATCCGGGACACGGTTAACGCCGTCACAACAAGTCCTCCTTGTGAGGGCTTCACTAGAGACAGCTAGTCCGTCTCTTAAAGCGGCGCAAGCCGTCCGTCTCCGGGCTTTCGGGCTCGGAGGCGACACCCGGAGGGGAGGCGCAAGCCTGTCCTTCAACGGCGAAAGCCGTACATGAAGTTGTCGCACCGGCTTGCCGGGATGCGACCTGACGTTCAGCCGTCAGTAGCCTAGGTGCGGTGCGGGCTTGGTAACGAGCCCGTGCTAAGCGCACTGACAATGCAGCCCCCTCACGGGACAGGAACGCCCGTGAGGGTGGTCGTGTGATCCTGGAAGTCGAAATCCGGGAAAGGCGCTAGGCTGGGTCAAAGGGTTAGCGTAAGCGAACCGCTGGTAAATGCCGTCAAGTTGAAAGAGCGAAATCGACTGCGTGGGCTTGCCCACATCGCTCTGACCAAAAGGTAAGTGGTCGGTTGTTGGCTTGCTTGGTGCCAACACGCTGATGCTCAGACCACCGGCAGAAAGGCGGAACCCTCCTGACTCTGCTCCGTGTGCGGAACAGGGTAAGCCCAACGTGGCGTCTCGTGGCAACACGGGACAAGCTCGGCCGCAAGGTCGGGTGATGCCGCAGTGGGTAAAGGATCGTGGAGAAAGCGAATGCCGGGCTGTAATGGTCCGGATAGGGGATGCAACGATTGCCCCGACCCGAAAGGGTGCTGACTTCCACGTGGTGGCCTATCGGGAGATAGGCCTGCACCAACCGCCCGAGGGGCGCGATGTATCCTTCTGGGTGCGTCAATTCCTTCGGGAACGGGCGGGCGTAGCTCAATGGTAGAGCTGAAGCTTCCCAAGCTTATGACGAGGGTTCGATTCCCTTCGCCCGCTCCATTTCAACGGAGGTTGATATGGACGCAAGCGATTGCGATGTCGCCTCCACCGACTGGACGCACTGGCATGGAATTCCATGGCAGACCGTGTATCAGGAGGTCGGTAGGCTGCAGGCAAGGATCGCGAAAGCTGCAAAGGCAGGTAAGTGGCGCACGGTGCGCAACCTGCAACGACTCCTCACCCGATCCGAGAGCGCGAAAGCGCGCCAAGCCGCTTCGGGCTACGCCCTACGCGCCTTGCCGCGATGAAGGACTTACACCACCTCTCGGGACATCAACTCCGCCAAGGAGTGCGACACAGGGGTCGCGCCGTCATAGCCGGCGACTACCATGATCGGACCCGGCCGCACGCCGAGGACGATAGATCGACGACGCGCCACGGCGTTTCGCGAATCGGACCCAATGAGTAGCGAAACTGCCAACGTCCCTCCGATCACGCTGGGTGTTCTGTTCTTTCGATTTGAGACCATCGGTTGTTCCGAAAGGAATGCTGTCCATCTCCGAAGTGGCCTCCCAGGTACAGGCGAGCGAGCTGTAGTTGCTCTTAGCGTCAACTGACTCGTGCCGGCCGATCGTACTGACAAGCCCACGCGAGAACGCCGGATTCGCGCCGCCATAGAGCTTCCCCACCAGTTGCGGCGACGTCAGTCGAACAAGACATTGATTCGCTGTTACTTCAAATAGTCAGGCGCCGGGACCAGAGCGCTGCGCTCGGCGAAGTTGAAAACCCCGCGCTCGCCGACCCGAGCGGCGAGGAACGGAATCTCGCCGGGGTCGATGCCGAGGTCGCGCAACGTGCGTGCGTCGAGCGCCTCCAGGCAGAGGCGCGTCGCCCGCTCGAGCCGGCGCCGCCGGAACGCGGCCAGCGTCCACGGCGAGCGCCCGGCGAAGAGTCGGGTGACCAGATGCGCGCAGAGGCGCCATGGCGAAGCGATGAGCCTGCGCATCAAGGCGTCTCCTGCTGCAGTGTCGGGCGGCCTATCAGGGCGTGATGCCCTTCAGCGGGCCTTGCAGGTCCGCGAAGTTCCGCGTGCTCAACGCCTGGATGCCGGCGTTGTGCTCGCCACTGAACGGCGTCACGTCCCCCGGGCATCCCGCCTTCACCGCATCGGCCGGCGTGTTGAACCACAGCCCGAGGTGGTACTGGTGGACCGGGCCGGTTGGCGGATTGAGCTGCGCATCGGGGAACGCGTTGGAGTGAACGCTCGGGGCGGCGCCGCTGCCGGGCGCGACCGTGAAGGTCTCTTGGCTGAACCGACCGACAAAGCGCTGGAAACCCTGGCCGTGCTTATTGGTGTCGATGTCGCCGAGATACGAGCCGAGCCCGAACGGCGCATTGGCCAGCTGAAGCGCGAACAGGTTGAACGTGCTCTGCGCCGGCAGGCCGCGCAGCGACACCTCCATCACCTCGACCGAGCCATGCGAGTGGATGGTGACGTCGGCGCTCGCCTGGGCGATGCAGCGCGCGCTTTCTGCCTTGCCCGACCTCGACATGCCGAACGCGATGCGCTTGCCGACGATGGTGACGCGGGTGCTCGAGTTGTCGGGCGCGAGGTCGGCGACGGTCGTGTTGGCGAGCGAGACCTGCGAGCGCGGCCAGAGGTTGAACGTGTAGTCCTTGTATTCGAAGCCCTGCGAAGGCAGCAGGGAGAGCGGCACGGTCGCCGAGATCTCGCTGCCGGCGATGCGCACGACCACGTTCGGCAGCGGCACGACGCCCGGATTGAGCGCGTCGAAGAGGATCGCGGTTCCGTTGGCGAGCAGGCCGATGGCAGCGTCCCAGCGCACGCCGTGGGCGATCTTCGGCTCACCGCCTGCGGCGCCTTCGAAGACCAGGTCGCGGCCCGCTTCGCCGCGGCCGCGGTCGACGCCGAAGACGTAGAACTTGCCCGATGCCTTGTCGATCGGGCCGGCGAGGATGCCGAAGAACGTCGCCGTGCCGGCCTTCGGATCGATGATGACGTCGGCGAAGCGGACGTCGAGGTCGGGGTCCTTCGGGCCGGCGTACGTCCGCAGGAAGTCGCCCTGTGCATCGATGAAGGGCGCTGCAAGGGCCGGCGTTGCCGAGCAGGCCGCCGCGATCGCGAGCGCGAGCAGGGTGGCGCGATGTCGTTGTGGTGCGGGAGCAGAGAGTTTCATGGTCTTGGAGTCAGTCGAGGTGTTGCGGCAGGACGTGCCGCGCGTTTTGGGAAATCTCACTGGACGTCGATGCGGCCGAGCGCGCCGTGGCGCCCGCCGCTCGGTCCGGCGGCAAAGAAAAGCGCGTTGGTCGGCAAGCCGCTCGCGCCGTTGCCGAAGGCGATGCGGTGCAGCCCCTCGATCGCCAGCACCGCGCCGTTCGGCTGCGTCAAGGCGCCGAGCCATCGGCCGCTAGCCGGGTCGAATGCGTTGATCGTTCCGTTGCCGCTGTTCGCGACCAGGAGCGCGCCGCTGAAGGTGCCGAAGTTGCCCGGAGCCACGGCCATTCCCCAGGGCGCATCGAGCACGTCGCCGGCAGGAATCAGCCGTTTCAGCAGGCGGCCGCTGCTGTCGAAGGTGTTGACGAGGCCGCGCCCGGCGCCGGCTTGCGGCGCCCGCGCCTGCGCGTCCTGCTTTGCGTAGGCGACGTGGATCAGCTCGTTCCTGGCCAGGATGCCGTAGGGCGCGTAGCCCGCGGGTAGTTTCGGATCGATGAAGCGATCGGCGCCGCCGGGCTTCGCGAAGTCGGCGTCGAACCGGTCGATGCGGCCGTTGCGGAAGTCGGGCGCGAGTAGCGTCGCCTCGAGTCCGTTCACCGTCGTCATCGCGAGGCCGGTGTACACCGCGCCCGAAGCCGATCCGTCGAAGGCGAGAACCGCGCTCTCGATGCCGAGCGAAGGCGCCCAGCCCGACAAGGTGCCGCCTTCGCTGGCGACGATGAAGCGCGCGGTGCTGGCGCGGCCGTTCTCGCTGACCGCGAAGCCGTTGCCGCTGTTGAAGGCGACGCCGGTGGGGCGAACGCTGGCCGCGCTGCGCGCCGGCGCGCTGACAAGGAGTTGTCGCGGCGCGTCACCGTCTCCGTAGATCGCCGACGACGACGAGCCATTGTTCGTGACCCACACCGCCGACGTCGCGGAGAAGGCCAGGTCCCACGGGTTGACGAGCTTCGCATCGATGCGCGCGGTGCGCGAACCGATCGGCGTGTCGGCGACCAGGGTTGTCGCCGCGTAGCGCGTGCCGGTGACGGCGGCGGGCGACGCTCCCGCATCGTCGCCACCACCGCCGCAGGAGGCGCATGACAGCGCGATGGCAGCGACGGTGATCGGGCACGCTGCAGTTCGGAAGTGGTTCATGAGCGGGTCGTGTGGTTGCGGAGGACGCGGTCACTCGATCGCGGTCGCGAGGTTGTCGAGACCGAGCCGGTAGATGCCGGCGATCGCCTTCCTCGCGTCTGCTTCGGGCGTTCCGTCCTTGACCTGGAAGCGCGAACTCCAGACGACGGTCGAGCCGGTCTTGCTCGGCTTGACCTCGAGCGTCGACTCGTAGCCGATCACCGGCGCCGGCGACTGGAGGATCCGGTACTTCAGGCGGTGGTGAACCGCGTCGAAGCGCATCAGCTCCTCGGTGAACTGCGCGCCGTCCGTGGCGGTGAGCAGGCGCACCGAGCCCTTTGATCTGCCATCGCCGCTGAGCAGCTTCGTGCTCGCGAAGGCGGGATGCCAGGCGGGCCAGGCGAGGTAGTCGCGGATCGCGTCCCAGGCGCGCGCCGGCGGCACGCCGAGCTCGACCTCTTCGCGCACGCTGACGCTGTGCGCGGCGCTCTGCGCCATGACCGGTGCGGTGGTAGCGAGCCCGAGGCCGAGGGCCAGCACTCGCACGGGAATCGATCGAAGTGGGAACATTGAGGAGTCCTGTCGCAGCGGCTCGTTCGACCGCCAACGCAGGTTAGGTCTGCGTCGCCTTCGCGCCCACGGCAAGCTTGCCCATACGGAGCTAGCCGATTGCCTATATGTCGATGCCGCCGACGTAGACATCGCGTGCCATCGTCACGAGTCCGGTCGTCGCCGCGCACCCGTCGCTTGCAGCCGAGAAGCCGCAGCGATGCAGCAGGAGCAGCATCGGCGCGTTGGTTCGTTTGACGGTCGAGCGCAGTGACTTCAGACCCGCTCGCCGCGCCGCGTCGACCAGCCCGCCGAGCGCGCGCCGTCCCACGCCCTGTCGCCGCCAGCCGTCTTCGACGAGCACGGCAAAGTCCGCGCTCGCTGCGTTGTCTGCGACGAGATAGCGAGCGTCAGCGACGATGCGTTGCGAGCCGCCGTGATCGACGGTGATGACAACGGCGACCTGCTTCACGAAGTCGAGGTCGCACAGGCCGTCGAGCACCTCGGGAAAGTTGTCGATGACATCGCGGGCCGCCGTCGACGTTCGCTTGAACAGCGCACGCAAGCCCGGGTCGTCCTGCCAGAGGACCGGGCGCATCGTCATTCGCTCTCCGTCGCGCGAGAGCCAGACATCGATCAGCTCGGTCGGGTATCGCACCGCTGTCGCTGCGTTGTTTACAGGAGATGCAGCCGTGAAGTTGCAAGGGGCCGGTCCGTTCATCGCGAAGACTCGTGCGCGTCCACGGCCTGGCCGGCCTGCCAGCGAAGCGCCGATGCATGCATCGCGAGGATCCGGCCGATGCGCCCCAGCAGGTCGAGGAAGATGGAGAGAAAGAGGGGCAGCGAAGGCGTCACGAAGACCGAGAACAGTAGCGCCGGCACGCGCCACAGGCACTGGATCGCCTCGGTGCGAAGGCAGGCGTCGCCGATCCCGGCGCTGCCGCGCATGTAGCGAACGATCGGCCGCAGGTGATAGAGCGGCAGCACGAGGGCGGCCACGAGGTAGAGCGACCACACGGCGCCGCGAAGGTCGAGCGAGGGGAGGAGATGCGAATTCATGGCAGGGGCCGGCCTCGGCACCGCGAGAGCGCCGAGGCCGGCGATTCGGCCGGCTACTTCACGACCGACGCGAGGTTGTCGAGACCGAGCCGGTAGATCCCGGCGATCGCCTTCTTCGCGTCGGCATCCGAGGTCCCGGGCTTCACCTTGAAGCTCGAGCTCCAGACGACGCTGCTGCCCGCTTTCTCTTCCTTCACCTGCAGCGTGGACACGTATCCCGTGACCGGCGCGGGCGAGTTGAGGATGCGGTATTCGACGACGTGGGTGCGCGCGTCGTGCGTCAGCAGCTCCTCGGTGAACTGGGCGCCGTCCTTGGCCGTCAGCAGGCGAATCGAGCCCTTGGAGTTGCCGTCGCCCTTGACGAGCTGCGTGCTCGCGAACGCAGGGTGCCAGGTCGGCCACGCCATGAAGTCCTGGATGCGGTCCCAGGTCTTCGCCGGCGTTGCGGCGACGTCGACCTTCTCGCTGACTGCCACGCTCCGGCCTGCGTCCTCGTCGTATGCGGCGCGTGCACCGGCCGCGACCAGCGAGCCGCCGCCGAGGATCGCGATCGTCACGGCGAAGTAGAGCGCGAGTCGCCGCATGGGCAGCGCGCCCGGGGGGTCGCGAAACAGGTCACGCTGCGACGAAGACGGGGCCGATGTGGATCGATTGATCATGAGGGTCTCCCGGCTCAGCCGCGGTAGAAGTAGGGGTCCAGCACGCGCACCGGCGTGATGTTGCCGACCGGCTGGTTGTTCTTGCCGGCGACGAGCCGGATCGCTTCCGGGTTCGGGCCGTCATAGACGCAGAACGTCTTGCCGAGGTCCTGGCTCACGTACGAGTGGACCCACGTCACGCCGCCCTCGGCGTTGTTGGCGACGACGGTCATGCAGGCCTGCGCGCCCTGCTCGGTCTGCGGGATCCGCAGACCCCCGGGGAAACTGCGTTCGACGATGTAGCGGTTCATGGTTGTTCCTGAAGTGTTGCGGCCAACATCGGCCACGCATTCAGGTTAAACAGCGAGTCCCCTCGCGCCCACGGCGACCTTGCCTACATTGATCTCCACGCCTGCCCATTCTTGGTGGACGATGCGCGCCTGCAGCGCGGCGGCCAGCGCCTCGGTCCGCGATGCGACGCCGAGCTTGGCGTAAATCGCCGTGAGGTGGTGATCGACCGTTCGCACGGAGCGCACCAGGCGTTCGGCGATCGCCGCGTTCTTCAGCCCCTCGCACAGCAGCATCAGGACCTCGAGCTCGCGCGCCGTCAGCCCGTGCGGATTTGATTGCGTCGTTGCCCGCGCGCCGCGCGGCAGGCTCGCGCCACGCGCTCGCAGAAGTCGGCGCAATTCATCGGCGGCCGGCTTTGCGCCCATCGACTCGAAGCGCTTCAGGGCGTCGACCTGCGCCTCGATATCACCTTCGGACAGCGCGCGCGCTTGCTCGTACGGACAGCCGAGCGCTTCCCATGCGGCTGCAGCCTCGGCCCAGCGGCCCGACATCTGCAGACGAAACGGCTCGGCGCACGTCGCCGGCACCGCGCCTTGCCAGCCGCCGCGCTGCATCCAGTACGCAAGCTCACCGGCCAGCCACGGATGTTCGTGCTCGATGCATGCCGCCAGCGCGTGCTCGGCTTCTTCGCGCGCGGCCGCCCGGTCGCCGCCGATGCAGGCGGCTTCGGCCCGCGCTGCGCGCACCGGTGCGAGGTGCCTGATCTCTCCGCCGGACGAGGCGAGGGCGAGGGCTTCGTCGAGCGTGTCGCTCGCGCCGGGATCGCCGCGCCTCGCCTGGACGCGGCCTGCCGCGACGAGCGCAGTCACCCGGCTCGTGACCCACGCATCCGGCTGGCGGATCACCTCGAGCGCATGCGCTATAGCGTCGTCCCAGCGCCCCTGGCGCGCCTCGCACAGCGCAAGCCACGCGAGCGAGAAGCTGCGATGGAGGTCGATCTCGTGCTCGGCCGCGAATTCGAGTCCGGCGCTCAGGTAGTGCTGCGATTCCTCGAGGCGGAATACTTCGCACGACGTCGAACCGAGGTTGGTGTAGATCTGGGACGCGATCTTGTGCAGCCCCATGGCAAGGGCCTTCTGCAACGCGTCTTGCAAGCGCGCGCTGCCGGCGGCGTAGTCGACGAAAACCATCGCCGTGCCGAGCGACACCGACGCGCTGAGAGCGGCGTCGTCCAGGCCCAGGCGCTCGGCGAGCTCGAGCGCCTGTCGCGCCTTCTTCATCGAGGCGACCGCGTGCCGATCGTGGAGCAACAGGGTCGCGTCGGTGCGGTAGGCAGCCACCAAGTGCGCGCCCAGCGGCAAGGTCACAAGCAGCTCGGTGGCACGACGGCTCGCCGCTTTCGCGTCGGCGGGCCGCAACGCGAGCGCGTACGCCAGCGCGAGCTGGGTGAGGTTCTTGGCCTCGGCTTGCGCGTTTCCGGCTCGGCGGTGCAGCTCGCTCAGCCGCACGCGTGCGGCAATCAGCTCGTCGAGTTGCGCGGTGCGCTCGCAGCCGCGCGCGTAGGCATCGAGCCACAGGGCAGTGCGCGCCGCGTCCTCGCCGCCTTTCGTTCGCGCGGCATGGCGCAGCGCCGTGCCGTAGTGCGCGGCCGCCTCGCGAAACGCGCCGCGTTGCTCGGCCAGCCGCGCCGCTTCCGGCGCCAGGCGAAGCACGGCATCGTCGTCGCCGGCACGCGTGGCGTGATGGACCAGACGGGCCAGAGACGCGCCGTGGCCGCCGTCGCTCTCGAGCGCGTGCAGCACTGCCGCGTGCAGGCTGCGCGCGTGTGGCATCGACAGCGCCCCTTCGATGGCCGCGCGCGCCAGCTCGTGGCGGAAGCAGAAGCCGCCCGTCGGGGTGGTCGTCAGCAGACCTGAATTCAGGCATTCCTCGATGGCGGCGACGTCGAAGCCGTGGAGCTGGTCGAGGAGCGGCCGCTCGATACGCGTCGGCACTACGCAGGCCAGGTCGACGAGCGCCTTCGCATCCCTGCCGAGGTGGGCATAGCGGGCAAGTACAAGATCCTGGACAGCACGCGGGACCTCGCCGCTGCCGTGGCGCAGCAGCTCTGTCACGAAGAGCGGGTTGCCGCGCGTCGCCGCATGGATGCCGGCCGGCGAACGAAGCGCACGCACGGCAAGCGACTCGACGCCTGCAGGCGAGAGCCTCGGCACGTCGAGACGCGTGAAGCGACCAGTCGGCAACTCGCCGAGAAGTCGTCTCAGGGGATGGCCCGGGCCCATCTGGTCGTCGCGGAAGGACACGATGAGCAGGCACGGCGCGCGGTCGATGCGTCGGCTGACGAACTTCAGCATGTCGAGCGTCGCATCGTCGGCCCAGTGCGCGTCCTCGATGACGACCAGCACTGGCTGCCTGCTCCGCTGCAGTTCCGCCAGTACGGCCTCGAACAGCGATGCGCGACTGCCTACCTCGAGCAGCACCGCGCGGAATGAAACGTCGGCCGAACGCGCAATGTCGTGCAGCGGCGTGAACGGATGCGGTGTTTGCAGGTCGTCGCAGGCGCCCCACCACAGGACGGCGTCGCCGCGCTGCTCCGCGAGCGCCTGCAGCAGGCTGGTCTTGCCGATCCCCGCCTCGCCGCCGAGGAGGACCGTGTGCCCGGTGCCGCTCGCGACCCGGCGCAGGTGGCCGTGCAGCGCGCGCAGCTCCGGTTCGCGCTCAACCAGGTCCATGCAGCATCAGGTCGAGGTTCTGCTCGGCCGCTCCGGCGGCGCCCTTGCCCAGGTTGTCGAGGACGGCGATCAGGAGAATTTGTTCGTTTCGCGCATGGCTGAACACGCCGAGCCTGATGCGGTCGGTATCGTTCAGCGCTTGCGGGTCGAGGTGCTCGGTGCCGCGCGCGGCCGAGAGCGTCGTCACTTCGACGTGGTCGAAGCTGCCGTATCGCGCCGCGAAGCATTCGTGGACGCGTACGGCGTCGACGCCTGCGGCGAGCAGCCGCACGTGCAGCGGAATCGTCAGCACGATGCCTCGGCGAAACGGTCCGTACGCCGGAACGAAGAAGGGCCGATGCGCCAGCCGTGCGAACTTCGCGATCTCGGGGACGTGCTTGTGCTCGAGCGCCAATCCGTACATATACACCGTCGATCGGTGGCGCGACGTCTGGGCGTCGTGCTCGTCGATCCCGGCTCGACCGCGCCCGGAGTAGCCCGAGATCGCGTGGACGGTCGCCGGATGGTCGGGCGCCATCAGTGCGGCGTCGACGAGCGGGCGCATGAGCGCAATCGCGGCCGTCGCATAGCAGCCCGGATTGGCGACGCGGGGCGCTGCGGCGATGGCGTCGGCCTGTCCGGCGGCGAGCTCGGCGAAGCCATAGACCCAGTCGGGATCGAGGCGGTGCGCCGAGCTGGCGTCGATGATGCGCACCGCCGGATTGGTCACCCAGGCGGCCGCCTCGCGTGCCGCGTCGTTCGGCAGGCAGAGGATCGCGATGTCGCAATCGTTGATCGCCTCGGCGCGCCAACGGGCGTCCTTGCAGCGCGCTTCCGGCAGCTCGAGCAGGGCGATGTCGTCGCGGCGGCGCAGGCGCTCGCGCATCTGCAGGCCAGTCGTGCCCTGGCTGCCATCGATGAAGACGTGAGGTTTCATGCGTTACTTCGCCCACAATTCCGAACCTGGGTCCGGGGACCGCGACAAGCCCGGTGCCGGCACCCAAGGTAAGGGTCGCCCGTGGGCGCGGGAGTGGTAGACGGCGTGGAGACTTGCGTGGAAACTGGCGGGGAACCGAGCGAATCGCCGGGGTTGCAAGAGGCGGCGCCCTTGCATGTGCGCCTGCTCGGGCCGATGACCGTCCAGCGCGCCGGGGCTACGGTCGCGTTGCCGAGCTCGCGCAAGGTTCGCGCGCTGATCGCATACCTCGCACTCGCATCGCGCGGCCAGACGCGCAGCCATCTCTGCGAGCTGTTCGGCGACATCCCCAGCGATCCGCGCGGTGAACTGCGCTGGTGCCTCAGCAAAGCGCGATCGGTTCTGGACGAGCCCGCGCGTCGGCGGATCGTCACGTCCGGCGATGCGGTCAGTCTCGACCTGACCGCCTGCACTGTTGACGTCGGCGAAGTGGACACGGCCGTGCGCGAGGGCATCGGCACCTTGAGCCGCGAGCGCCTGCGCAGGGTAGGCCTTCTCTTCACCGGTGAGTTCCTCGAGGGCCTCGAGATCGACCGGTCGCCGCTGTTCGGCGGCTGGCTCCTGGCACAGCGGCGGCGGCTGCGCGCCGTTCGCATCGCGATACTCGAGTATCTCGCGCAGGATGACGACGCATCCGACCAAGGCATCGGCGAGCTCGAACAATGGCTACAGCTGGCGCCGTTTGATCGCCGTGCGCACGTGCGCATGCTGAGCGTTTTCGCCGGACGCGGTCAGCTTCGCGAAGGCGAGGAGCACCTCGCCGCGGCGTCGCGGCAGTTCGAGGCCGAAGGTCTCGATTGGCGTTCGCTCGCCGACGCGTGGCGCGAAGCACGAGGAGACCGTGCCGGCCTCGCACCCGAGGAGAGCCGTCTCGGCTTGGCTGCGCCGCCGATCGGCCCGACCGTTGTCATCGATCCGCCCGCCGCTGCGCCCGCGAAGCGTAGAGCATCGATCGCCATCATGCCGTTCGAAGAGACGAGCGTCGCCGGTGCGCACGAGGCGAACATGTCGAGCGCCCTAGTGCACGACGTGATCACGCGCCTCGCCAAGCTGCGCAGCCTTTTCGTCATCGCCCAGGGGACCGTGTTCGCGCTACACGAGCGGACGGTAGGCGTCGGGGAGGCCGGCAGGACGCTTGACGTCGACTACGTCGTCGGCGGCTCGCTGCGCCAGCGCGGCAATCGCATCGTCGTCCACGTCGAGCTGACGGAGACGCGGACGGCACGCGTGGTCTGGGCGGAGGTCTTCGATCAGGAGCGCGACGATGCCTTCCTCGTGCTCGACGAGATCGGCAACCGCATCGTCTCGTCAGTGGCCAGCGAGATCGAGACCGTGGAGCGGGATCGCGCCATCCTCAAGCCGCCGAGCTCGCTCGATGCCTGGGAAGCCTACCACCGCGGCCTGTGGCACATGTACCGCTTCGCGCAGAGCGACAACGCGCATGCTCGACACTTCTTCGAGATGGCGGTGCGGCTCGATCCGGGCTTCGCGCGAGCGCATGCCGGTCTGTCGTTCACGCATTGGCAGAGCGCGTTCCAGGGCTGGGCGGAACGGGAGCCGGCGATGCGCCGTGCCTTCGAGACCGCAGAGCGGAGCCTCGCGGCGGATGACCGCGATCCGGCGGCGCACTGGTCGATGGGACGCGCCTTGTGGCTTGCCGCGCGTCAGGATCAGGCCTTGGTCGAGCTTGAGCAGGCCGTCCAGCTGAGCCCGAACTTCGCCCTCGGGCACTACACGCTCGCCTTCGTGCACAGCCAGTCGGGCGATCCGCACGCCGCGATCGCGTCGTCGGATCAATCGCGGCTGCTCAGCCCTTTCGATCCGTTGCTGTTCGGCATGCTCGCCACGCGCGCGATGGCGCTTGTGCGCCTGGGCCGTTTCGAGGAGGCCGCCGATTGGTCCATGAAGGCCGCGGCGCGGCCGAATGCACACGCCCACATCCTCGCCATCGCGGTGCACTGCCTCGCCCTGACGGAACGGCGCGAGGAGGCGCGCAAGGTTGCCGCCGCCATCCGCAAGACGTTGCCCCAGTACAGCAGCAGCGACTTTCTCGCCGCGTTCCGTTTCGATCCAGCCACCGAAGCGATGCTCAGAACAGGCGCTGCGCGGGCCGGGATCCTGACGGTCGACTAGCTAGCAAGCGCGCGGCGCTAGTTGCGCAGCCGTCCACCCGCGGCAACCGCACCAGGAGAGCGCGTGCGGCCGGTTGCAAGGAGTGGGGCCCGTCGAGGCAGATCACCCCCGGCAGCAGGATCCAGAGCAGCACGTAGAGGTTCGGCCCGGTGCCGCGGTGACGATCGGAGTCGGCCAGGCGTGATGCTGCCGCGACGCGGGGGGTCGCTGTTGGTACGCAGCGCGCACATCTGGCCGACTTGCGTCGGATTCGAGACGAGTGGTTCCAGGCCGGCGCGTCCGTAGTCATCCACCTCTGCCCACGTATCCGATGGGAGCCGGGGCCGACGTTTCCCTTCGCGACCGCAGCGGTGCGTCCGTCCGGTGACCCAGCCGTCGATTGGGCGGTACGGACCGCCAATCTGGGCGGTGTTGCCCTGGAGGCGGCCACCGTAGCGCACTAGTCTTGCGCTGCGCTTCCATCGGACTCGCCGTGGTCCGCGGCGCACCGCATGAGGCCGCTTGCCCTCTAACAAGTCCCGCTCCAACGATCGACCGTTTCCGCCTTGCTTGCCCCGACTTAGAAGCAGGGCCCCCGCCCTCGCCATGCCCCGGGAATCAGCGTATCCCTCGTGAAATCAACCAAGGAACCTTCATGAAAATGACTTTGACGTCGATGGCCGCCGTTGCCTCGCTGTTTGCCAGCACCTGCGCTCACGCCGTGTCCGATCCGGCCGGGGACGTCCTGGCGAGCTTCGCCGGCGACCCGGCCATCGCCGCTTTCGACATTCTTTCCTCCGATGTGACGTTCGATGCCGCCGCGGGCACCTTCCTGCTTCATGCGCACACCGCCGGCCGCATCGACGATGTCGGCGGCGCCGGGTACGTCTTCGGCTTCAATCGCGGCGGCGCCGTCGGCTCGCCTTTCGCCGGCATCGGGGTGGCGGGCGTGAGCTTCGACGCGGCCGTGCTCCTGCGATCCGATGGAACCGGGAGCCTGGGGGGCACGCCGCTGATCTCCCGGGTGGAGGGCAACGACATCTTCGCGACCGTCTCGTCAACGCTGCTTCCCACGACCGGGTTCGCCGCCGGGAATTTCACTTGGGCGCTGTGGTCGATCGATACCGCAATCACCGGCAACACACGAAACGCCGACTTCGGCCCGGATTCGAATGTTCAGGTCGCAGCGGTCCCGGAGCCCGAGACCTTCGTCTTGCTGCTCGCGGGCCTCACCGTGCTTGCGCGCGTCGCCCGTCGTCGCGCGCTTGTTCCCGGTTGAGCGTTCGACAACTGATGGCCCGCGTGTTGGCTGCCACGTGCTCGCAGGCGTGGCTGTCGTAACCCAGACCCATGCAACTTATAGGAATGCCTGGTTTGCCGTACGAACGGCGCGTCGCAATCTCGCTGCGACTGTTTGGCCTGCCGTTAGCATGACGGGTGAGCCCACCGCCGCATCGGTTCGCGTTCGCATTGGGACTCGTGATATGCCTCTGCCTCTTACTGGGGGTTGTCTTTGCGGCTCGGTCCGATTCGAAGCGAATGAAGCACCCCTGACATCGCTCGTATGTCACTGCCGAATGTGCCAACGGGTCACCGGAAGCGCTTTTTCTACCGAGCTGGCATTTCCTAGAGCGGCGGTCGTCTTCAAAGGCGAAGGTCACGACACTTACAGCTATAAATCAACCGAGCACGGTCGATTCCTGCGATTCAACATTTGCAAGAGTTGCGGGGGGAGGCTCGGTCTCGCCATAGATCGCTTTCCGGCAGTGCATCTCATTTATGCCGGAACCTTTGATGATCCGCTCGTCATTGAGCCTGCCGCGCATATCTTTACCGAAAGTGCAGTGTCTTGGATGGTGTGGCCCCAGCACGCCACCTGCTTTGCACGACACATGTTCAGATTAGACGGCACTGTCGAGCAGCCCATTTCTCGGAGCATGCTTTCGAGAATCGACCAGCATGAGTTCTGAAGTCGGATGAGCCGATCCGCCGAGCCTGTGCCGAACCGGATCCAGCTGAATGCGACTTCCAGCGTCGAATCAAGCGCTGCCCGTATGGGACAACCACTTGAAGCGCAAGTGCCCGTCCTGGTGCCAATGGTTCGAGGTCGACCGTTCGTTAGGCGGACTGTCGCGCTCACATGCATCGGGTACGCAGGCGCTGTGCTTCAAGATCTTCGAATCTTCGCCTGAGCTCGTCGCCTTCGACATCGAGATCAGCATCAAAGGCAGACATGGCCCACACGTTCGATCCAGAGGCATTCGCGCAGCGTCAGCTCGACGCCTACAACGCCCGCGACTTGGAGCGCTTCATCCGGGAGTACGCGGAAGATGTGGCTGTCTATCGAATGCCAGACCCGAATCCAGTCATCGTCGGGCGCACGGCGTTGGGTGCCCACTATCGAGACAACCGGTTTAACCTCCCAGAACTTCACGCCAAGCTCGTCAATCGAATGGTCTTCGGCAATAAGGTAATTGACCAAGAGATCGTGGTTGGAGTCCCTGGCGCTCCGCTTGAGGTTGCTGCCATCTACGAGGTATCAGAGCATGGCATCTCCAAGGTCTGGTTCTTCAGCTCCACGTAGCGCGCACAAAGCGAGCCAGCAACGTGAGGCCTAGCCCCTCCATCGAGCGGACATCCTCCGGCGGGCTGCGCCTGCCTACGGCTGCCGCTCATGTCGAACGTTAGGTCGCTCAATGCCGCCATCATGAAATATCCATTCGTCGAACACGTAGGTGTGCGCATCGAGGAGCACGGCGACGGTCGAAGCAGATGTACGCTTCTGCTTCAAGAACACCATTCCAATTCCGCTGGGATCGTGCATGGCGGTGCACTGTTCACGCTTGCTGATACTGCGATGGGAGCTGCGCTTTACACAACGCTCAAGCCCACGCAAATCTGCGCCACGATCGAAACCAAAATCAACTACTTCAAGCCTGTGGTCGGCGGCACCGTCGTATGTACGAGCGAAGTCATCAGCAGGGGCAGA
>Ga0207650_10000639_pt1 | contig 27847 bp, 23 predicted proteins | sample KBSS63metaG_FD_184325 | JGI IMG/M metagenome (GOLD analysis project Ga0207650, IMG submission 184325) | Switchgrass rhizosphere microbial communities from Kellogg Biological Station, Michigan, USA - KBS S6-3 metaG (SPAdes) (version 2) | ecosystem: Host-associated > Plants > Roots > Rhizosphere...
TCACTTCTACACTACCGACAAGAACAAGCGTACTACCCCGGACAAGCTCGAAAAGAAAATGTTCGACCCGCGCGTTCGCAAGCACGTGATCTACAAAGAAGGCAAAATCAAGTAATTGATTTTCCTCCTTGTGAAAAAAAGCCCGTATCTCACGATCCGGGCTTTTTTTTGCCTGCGATTTGCCGGTCAGGCTTTCTGTTCGAACACCACGTAGATCTTGCGGCAAGGCTCCAGCACTTCCCAGGTGCCGCTGAAGCCGGCGGGGATCACGAAGCGATCACCCGCGCGCAAGGTCTTGGCATTGCCGTCGGCATCACGTAGCACGGACACACCTTGCACAATCTCGCAGTACTCATGCTCGGTGTAGTTGACCTTCCATTGCCCGACCTCACCTTCCCACACCCCGGCGCTCATCTGGCCGCACGGGCTGTTGTAGTGGTTGTAGATCGTTTGCTCGGGATCACCCTTGAGGATTTTTTCGGCGGCGGGGCGGTAGCGGTCTGGGGCGGTGCTGGCTTGGCTGAAGTCGACGATGTCCTGGATGCTCATGTGCGTGTCCCGTCTGGCCTGCGGTTGGAGAACCCAAAGTCTATGTTTATTAAAATGAACATCGCAAGGGCGTTTTCCTACGTTATGTCAAATATATTGAAACATCCCCAGCCGCTGGTTTAGGGTGGCAGCTGCCTTGAGCCGAACAGCTGGCTGGCGGGGCACGCATTCTTTGAGGCTGCCGGGGCACATCGCCTGGCCCTTGTATTCCATAAGAGGAGGACACTCGCATGACCACCCTGACCCGTGCCGACTGGGAACAACGCGCCAAGGATCTGAAGATCGAAGGCCGCGCCTACATTAATGGCGAGTACACCGCCGCTGTTTCCGGTGACACCTTCGAGTGCATCAGCCCGGTCGATGGTCGCCTGCTGGCCACTGTTGCCAGCTGTGACGCCGTCGACGCCCAGCGCGCCGTTGAAAACGCGCGTGCCACGTTCAACTCCGGTGTGTGGTCGCGCCTGGCGCCGGCAAAACGCAAAGCCACCATGATCCGTTTCGCCGCGTTGCTCAAGGCTAATGCTGAAGAGCTGGCGCTGCTTGAAACCCTGGACATGGGCAAGCCGATCAGCGACTCCCTGAACATCGACGTACCCGGCGCGGCGAATGCCCTGAGCTGGAGCGGCGAAGCCATCGACAAAATCTACGACGAAGTCGCCGCCACTCCGCACGACCAACTGGGCCTGGTGACTCGTGAGCCGGTCGGCGTCGTCGGCGCCATCGTGCCGTGGAACTTCCCACTGATGATGGCCTGCTGGAAACTCGGCCCGGCGCTGTCCACCGGTAACTCGGTGATCCTCAAACCGTCCGAAAAATCCCCACTGACCGCCATCCGTATCGCGGCCCTGGCCGTTGAGGCCGGTATTCCAAAAGGTGTGTTCAACGTGCTGCCGGGCTACGGCCACACCGTGGGCAACGCGCTGGCGCTGCACATGGACGTCGACACCCTGGTGTTCACCGGTTCGACCAAGATCGCCAAGCAACTGTTGATCCGCTCCGGCGAGTCGAACATGAAGCGTGTATGGCTGGAAGCGGGCGGCAAGAGCCCCAACATCGTGTTTGCCGATGCACCGGACCTGCAAGCCGCCGCCGAGTCCGCCGCCGGCGCTATCGCCTTCAACCAGGGCGAAGTCTGCACCGCCGGTTCGCGCCTGCTGGTGGAGCGTTCCATCAAGGATAAATTCCTGCCACTGGTGATCGAGGCCCTCAAGGGCTGGAAGCCAGGCAACCCGCTGGACCCGGCCACTAACGTCGGCGCGTTGGTGGACACCCAGCAGATGAACACCGTGCTCTCGTACATCGAAGCCGGGCATGCCGATGGCGCCAAGTTGGTCGCCGGTGGCAAGCGCACCTTGGAAGAAACCGGCGGTACTTATGTCGAGCCGACGATTTTCGACGGCGTGACCAATGCGATGAAGATCGCCCAGGAAGAGATCTTTGGTCCCGTCCTGTCGGTGATCACCTTCGACAGCGCCGAGGAAGCGGTCAAGATCGCCAACGACACCGTCTATGGCCTGGCCGCCGCCGTGTGGACAGCCGATATCTCCAAGGCGCACCTGACCGCCAAGGCCCTGCGCGCCGGTAGCGTGTGGGTCAACCAATATGACGGCGGCGACATGACTGCGCCGTTTGGTGGCTTCAAGCAATCGGGTAACGGTCGCGACAAGTCGCTGCATGCGTTCGACAAGTACACCGAGCTGAAGTCGACCTGGATCAAGCTCTAAGCCACACCGCTCGCCAAAGGTGGGGGGGCTTGCTGTGGTGAGCAGGCTTGCCCTGCGCTGGGCTGCGAAGCGGGCCCGCCGGATTCTCAGTGAACCCGGCGGGGGACAAGCCCCCTCACCACAGCAAGCCACCTCCCACACTGTTTTGTGTGTTCTCAAGAATTATCCACAGGAGCGTGGCAATGCGTTGGGCGACTTATTTCGCCGTCCTGGCCTCGGTACTCAGCGTCGGCCTGGCGCTGGGTGTCAGCATGCCGCTGGTGTCCCTGCGCCTTGAAAGCTGGGGCTACGGCAGCTTTGCCATTGGTGTGATGGCGGCTATGCCCGCGTTTGGTGTGCTGCTGGGCGCCAAGGTCTCCAGTCGCATGGCCTCCTGGCTCGGCACGGCCAACCTCATGCGCCTGTGCCTGTGGGCGGGCGCGGTGTCCATCGGCTTGTTGGCGATCCTGCCCAGCTATCCGGTCTGGCTGGTGTTGCGGCTGATGATCGGCGTGATCCTCACCATCGTATTTATCCTCGGCGAAAGCTGGATCAACCAATTGGTAGTGGAGCAGTGGCGCGGCCGGCTGGTGGCCCTGTATGGCTGCAGTTATGCCTTGAGCCAACTGTCGGGCCCGTTGCTGCTGGGCCTGATCGGTACCGACCATGATTATGGTTTCTGGGTGGGCGTAGCCCTGCTGATGGTGGCGCCGCTGTTGCTGCTGGGACGCTCCGGCGCACCGAGCGCCGAGTCCTTCAGCGTGACCTTCGCGCAACTGTGGCGCTTCTGCTTGAGTCTGCCCGCGATTGCCTGGGCGGTGGCGCTGTTCGCCGCATTCGAGGCGATGATCCTCACGTTGCTGCCGGTGTATTGCCTGCAGCAAGGCTTCACCGCCGAAGTTGCCCTGGCCATGGTCAGCACGGTGGTGGTCGGCGATGCGCTGCTGCAACTGCCCATCGGTGCGCTGGCCGACTACCTGCCGCGACGCACGTTGTTCCTGGGCTGTGCGCTGCTGTTGCTGGCATCGAGCCTGGCCATTGCGCCGTTGATGCACACGCCGCTGATCTGGCCGGTGTGGGTGCTGTTCGGCGCCAGTGCCGGCGGTTTGTTCACCCTGTCGCTGATCCTGATCGGCGAGCGTTACCGTGACGATGCGCTGGTGCGCGCCAATGCCCATGTGGCGCAGTTGTGGGGTATCGGCTGCCTGATCGGGCCGTTGGTTGCGGGTGCCGGCAGCCAGTGGGTCAGCGGGCATGCGCTGCCGTGGCTGATGGCGGCGGGCGCGCTGGGGCTGGTGGTGCTGTTGCTGCGCCAAGGCGCCTTCGGCGCAGCACAGCCAGCCTGACCTGACATGCAATCGCGTGTGGGGCTTCGTCTTTCTTAAAGCATCCGCTCGAGGCCAACGCTGGTGGCGAACCACGCATTGAACCGCCGCCACCAGTTGCCCGGCTCGCGGGTCAGGGTGTGCAATTGGCCGTTGTCCTCGGTGACCCACACGATCTGGCCATCCTGCAATTTCGCCTCATAGCTCAAGGTCGGGGCCATGCCTTGCAGCGCCAGGTTACGCACGTGTTCCGCCAGCTCCGGGCTGTCGACCAGCACACCCACTTCGGTGTTCCACAGCACCGAGCGCGGGTCGAAGTTGAAGGAGCCGATAAACGATTTCGTCCGATCAAAAATCATCGCCTTGCTGTGCAAGCTGGAGTCCGAACCACGGAAGGTACCGCGTCGAAACAGGTGTGGGCCGCTGCCGCCGCCGTCCCCGGGTTGGCGGCGCAGCTCATAGAGCTTCACGCCATGTTCCAGCAGGGCCTTGCGGTAGGGCGCGTAACCGCCGTGCACAGCCGGCACGTCGGTGGCTTCGAGCGCGTTAGTCAGCAGGCTGACCGACACGCCGGCGTCGGCGCGCCCGGTCAGGTACACCAGCCCCGGTTGCCCCGGCACGAAGTAGGCCGAGATCATGATCAGCTCGTGGTTGACCCCTTCGAGTTCCGGCGCCAGTTGCGTCGTGAGCAGCAGCCGAGGGTCTGGGTCGGCCTTGGACAGCACCTTGCTCGGCGCATCCCAGAGCGCCTGGTTCCAGGCCCAGATCAGCTCGCGGCGCCAGATGTCCATGCGCGGTTGGGTCTGGTAGGTGCGCAAGCGGTTGTACAGCGCGTGATTCTGCTGGCGCGACTCGGCCAGCGAGGCTTCCAGTCGCACGCGTGCGGCGGCCAGGTCGCCTCGGGTCGGCGCAATAGACACGAAGTCATCAATGGGCTTGCTCAGGGCACTGTTCCAGTACTGGTCGAAGCTGTGGCCGAGCTGCTCAGCCACCGGCCCTACGCTGAGCATGTCGATGTCGGTGAAGTTCAGGTTGGGCTCGGCGTCGAAATATTCATCCCCCAGGTTGCGCCCGCCGACGATGGCCACGCTGTTGTCCGCCAACCACAGCTTGTTGTGCATGCGCCGATGCTGCAGCGACAGGTTGAACAAGCGGCCCATGGCCCGTGTCGCGCCGGTGCTGCGCCCTAGGTGCAGCGGGTTGAACAGGCGAATCTCGATCTTGGGGTGGGCGGCGAGGGTGGCGATGATCTGGTCCAGGCCATCACTGGTGGTGTCGTCCAGCAGGATACGCACGCGCACGCCGCGGTCAGCGGCCTTGAGCAGTTCGTCCACCAGCATGCGGGTGCTGATGCCGTCGTGCACGATGTAGTACTGCAGGTCGAGGCTGGTCTGGGCGTTACGGATCAGCTCGGCACGTGCCATGAACGCCTCGCTGCTGTTGGGCAGCAGGCGAAAACCGGAGCGCCCTTGATAGGGCGCGGCCTGGGCCTGGATCGACCGGCCGAACGACGATTGCGCGGCGGGCAGGGCGTCGCTGGGGATGCGCGGTACGCTCACCGTGGCGCAGCCACCCAGGGCCAGGGCTCCCAACAGGAAAAACGGTAATAGCCGTTGAATCATCAAGGGAGCTGCTTCCAGATCAGGGCGGTTGTCGGCATATGACGGCAATTTCCCGCGAAAGGTCAGTCGGCCACCTCAGCGAGCATTTTGCTGGCGGCGGCACCGACCTTGCGCACGGCTTCTTCAATCTGTGCGGTTGGCTTGGCAGCGTAGTTCATGCGCAGGCAGTTGCGGTACTTGCCCGATGCGGAAAAGATGCTGCCTACGGCCACCTGCACGCCTTGTTCCATCAGCACACGGTTGAGCTTCAACGTATCAAAGCCTTCCGGCAGTTCGATCCACAGCATGAAACTGCCCTGGGGGCGACTCGCCCGCGTACCTGCCGGGAAATAACGGCTGACCCAGTCGAGCATCAAGTCGCGATTACGCTGGTATTGCGTGCGCATCCGCCGCAAATGGGGCTCGAAGTGGCCGCCTTTGAGGAATTCGGCTATTGCGATCTGCGGCTGCGTGGCGGTTGATCCGGTGCTGATGTACTTCATGTGCAGCACCCGCTCCAGGTAGCGGCCGGGAGCAACCCAGCCGATGCGCAATCCGGGCGCCAGGGTTTTCGAGAACGAACTGCACAACAATACTCGGCCGTCTTCGTCGAAGGACTTGATGGTGCGCGGGCGTGGGTAGCTGTAGGCCAGTTCGCCGTATACGTCATCTTCGATGATCGCCACGTCAAAGCGCTGGGCCAAGGTCAGCAGCGCACGTTTGCGCGCTTCCGGCATGATGTAGCCCAAGGGGTTGTTGCAGTTGGGCGTGAGCTGGATGACCTTGATCGGCCACTGTTCCAGTGCCAGCTCCAGGGCTTCGAGGCTGATGCCGGTGATGGGGTCGGTAGGGATTTCCAGGGCTTTCATGCCCAGCCCTTTGAGGGTCTGCATGGCGCCGTGGAAGCTCGGTGAATCCACCGCGACGATATCACCCGGCTCGCAAATGGCATGGATGCTGGCGGACAGCGCCTCATGGCAGCCGGTGGTGATGACGATATCGTCGGCGGTCAGTTGGCAGCCGGAATCCAATGACAGTCGCGCAATTTGTTCGCGCAATTCCATACAGCCCATGATGTTGTCGTAGTACAGCCCCGGCAAGTCCTGGCGCCGGCTCACACGGGCGAGGCTGCGCAGCAGGGGCTTGATCGTAGGTGACAATACGTCCGGCATGCCACGGCCCATCTGTATGACGTCTTTGCGGGGGACGGCGCGAATCAGTTCCAGCACCTGGTCCCATTGCGATATTTCCACCGGGCGCTGGGCGGGTCGACCGATTTCGGGCAGGGCCGGCAGCGCTCGGCCGACCGGCACAAAATAGCCAGACTTGGGTTTGGGCATCGCCAGGCCATTGTCTTCCAGCAATCGATAAGCCTGTTGCACGGTGCTCAGGCTGACCCCGTGCTCCACGCTCAGGGCCCGTACGGAAGGCAATCGATCGCCGGGGCGGTAGAAGCCCTGTTCGATGCGTGTACCCAGCAGTTCGGCAAGGTTGACGTAGAGGGTCATGGCGGTCGCTCCCGAGAGACCAGTACAGATAGGGGGAAAATACAGGATTCAGGCGTCCGCAGGCAGTGTCTGTATGGATTTAATAAGGTTAAGTTGAATCTGTAATGCTTTTGCCCCTGCACTCATGCTTGTCACTCGTAGCAACAAGCAATCGAGGGGCAACACCATGAGCGGTATGAGCGATGTGCGGCTGGCGTTACACAGTCAGGAGTTGGAGGCAGGGCAAGCGCGCGCGACGGCGCCGCGGGATATCAGCCGCTGGAGCCTGTTCTGGCACCGCCGTCACACGCGCAGGGCGTTGCTGCACCTGACCCGCGAGCAGTTGCGTGACGTCGGGCTGACCGAGGAGCAGGCGCGCCAGGAAGGGGTGAAACCGTTCTGGCGCAGTTGATTCACACCCGCTCTTTGAGCCTGTGCCAGAGCATCCCCAATGCCAGCAGTGGCGAGCGCAGGTGCTTGCCGCCGGGGAAGGTGAGGTGCGGCACCTGGGCGAACAGATCAAAGCGCGCCTGTTGTTGGCCACTGATGGCTTCGGCCAGCAGCTTGCCCGCCAGGTGCGTGGCGTTGAGGCCATGGCCGGCATAGGCCTGGGCGTAATACACGTTGGGTTGGGCGGCCAGTCGGCCAATCTGCGGTAGGCGGTTGGCGCCGATGCCGATCATGCCGCCCCATTGGTAATCGATTTTTACATCGGCCAGTTGCGGGAACACCTGCAGCATCTTCGGACGCATGTACGCGCCGATGTCCTTGGGGTCGCGACCGGAGTAGTGGCACGCGCCGCCGAACAGCAATCGGCGGTCGGCAGACAGTCGGAAGTAGTCCACCGTGACGCGCTGGTCGCACACCGCCATGTTCTGTGGCAGCAGGTTGGCGGCCTGGGCTTCGCTCAACGGCTCAGTGGCGATGATGTAGCTGCCGGCGGGCAGCACCTTGCCGCTCAGGTGTGGGTTGAGGTCATTGAGGTAGGCATTGCAGGCGAGTACCAGGGTCTTGGCGCGTACATTGCCCTGAGCGGTATGCACGTTGACCTCGGGGCCGTAGTCGATGCGCGTGACTTCGGACTGTTCGAACAACTTCACGCCCAATTGCTGCGCCGCAGCGGCTTCGCCGAGGGCCAGGTTGAGCGGGTGCAAGTGACCGGAGCCCATGTCGATCATACCGCCCACGTAGCGGTCGGAGCCAATTACGCTGCTCATCTCGCTGGCCTGCAGCAGGCGCACTTCATGGCGATAGCCGAGGCTGCGCAGTTCTGCGGCGTCTTCGGCCAGGCCTTGCAGGTCGCGAGGTTTGTTGGCGAGGTCGCAGTAACCCCAGGTCAGGTCGCAAGGGATCTGAAAGCGCTCGACGCGCTCGCGCACGATCTCCACGGCTTCCAGGCCCATCAGCTTCATCTCGCGCACGCCCTCGGTCCCGATCACGTTGGCGAACTGGTCCAGGCCGTGGCCCACGCCGCGAATCAACTGGCCGCCGTTACGCCCGCTGGCGCCCCAGCCGATTTTGCGCGCTTCCAGCAACACCACGCTGAAACCGCGTTCGGCCAGCTCCAAAGCCGTGTTGAGCCCGGAAAAACCACCGCCTACCACGCACACATCCGCCGTGTTATCGCCGGTCAGTACCGGGTAATCGGGGTGCGGCACGCTGCTGGCCGCGTAGTAGGAAGTGGTGTGCCGGGCGCTGGCGGTCATGGGGAGCATCCCTGTTTGGAAAATTTGACGCAGGATACAGCGGTCGGACGAAGCTGTCTGCGCAGGGCGTTTTGCGGCAGAATCCACGTCTATTCGCCGTTCGGTACGTGTTTCGATGAGTTGCAACAGCCAGAAAATCAGCGCGCTGCGCAGGCAGATTCCTTCGTTCGAGTGCGTTCCCGGTTGCCACGATTGCTGTGGGCCAGTGACGACTTCGCCCGAGGAAATGTCGCGCCTGCCGCGTAAGACGGCGGCCGAGCAGGACGCGGCCATGGACGAGTTGAATTGCGTGCACCTGGGGCCTAAGGGCTGCACCGTGTATGACGAGCGCCCGCTGATCTGCAGGCTGTTCGGCACGACAAAGACCCTGCCGTGCCCCAATGGGCGCGGGCCTGTTGAGCTGATTCACCCGCGGGTGGAAAAACAGATCCATGAATACATGGCCAGCACCCGGCAGGTACTCGTCTAACGGTTGTGCTCGATTCAATCCGGGATCGGCAGGTTCAGGCTCTCCTTCACCTCTTCCATCACGATATAGCTCTTCGATTCCCGCACATGGGGCAGTTTGAGCAGGATATCGCCAAGCAATTTGCGGTATGAGGCCATCTCGGAAATCCGCGCCTTCACTAGGTAGTCGAAGTCCCCGGACACCAGGTGGCACTCCAGCACGTGCGGCAGTTTCAGTACCGCGCGACGGAACTCTTCAAAGGTGTCGCCGGATTTGTAATCGAGGCTGATCTCGACAAATACCAGCAAGCTGCCCTTTAAATGCTGGGGGTTGAGCCGCGCGTTGTAGCCCATGATGATCCCTTCACGCTCCAGCCGACGCACGCGCTCGGTACACGGCGTGGTCGACAGCCCGACCTTTTCCCCCAACTCCGTGAACGAAATACGTCCATCGGTTTGCAGGATGCGCAGGATGTTGCGATCAATCTTGTCCAGCTCGCGCTTGGTCTGGGTGTTGGTACGCATAGGGGATACGCCTCTGTGAAAAGGGTTTTTGCCGAGAATTGTCGCCAAATATAGGCAGTTATATAGTGAAATGCACTGGCAATTGTTTTTTACACTGCGCTCATCATTGCTCGAATAACACACGTCAGCGGCCATGCCCGCGATGAGGATATAAAAATGCGCGTTCTGGTCTTGGGTAGCGGTGTCATTGGGGTGACCAGTGCCTACTATTTGGCGCGGGCCGGGTTTGAAGTGGTCGTCGTCGACCGTCAACCCGCCGCTGCCATGGAAACCAGTTTCGCCAACGCCGGCCAGGTGTCCCCAGGCTACGCCTCGCCATGGGCCGCACCGGGCGTGCCGCTCAAGGCCATCAAATGGCTGCTGCAGCGTCACGCGCCGCTGGCGATCAAGGCTACCGCCGATATCGACCAATACCTGTGGATGGCGCAGATGCTGCGCAACTGCACCGCCAGCCGTTACGCGGTGAACAAGGAGCGGATGGTGCGCCTGTCCGAATACAGCCGTGACTGCCTCGACGAATTGCGCACCGAGACAGGCATTGCCTACGAAGGCCGCAGCCTCGGGACTACCCAACTCTTCCGCACCCAGGCTCAGCTCGACGGGGCCGCTAAAGACATCGCCGTGTTGAAGGAATCCGGTGTGCCGTTCGAGCTGCTCGACCGCGCCGGCATTGCCCGCGTTGAGCCGGCCCTGGCCAGCGTGACCGATATCCTCGCCGGTGCCCTGCGATTGCCCAACGATCAGACGGGTGACTGCCAGATGTTCACCACCCGCCTGGCCGACATGTGCAAGCAATTGGGCGTTGAATTCCGCTTTGAACAAGACATCCAGCGCCTCGACTACGCGGGCGACCGCATCAACGGCGTGTGGATCGACGGCAAGCTGGAAACCGCCGACCGCTACGTACTGGCCCTCGGCAGCTACTCGCCGAAGCTGCTCAAGCCGCTGGGAATCAAGGCACCGGTATACCCGCTCAAGGGTTACTCGCTGACCGTGCCGATTACCCATTCGGCGATGGCGCCGACGTCGACCATCCTCGACGAGACCTACAAGGTCGCGATCACCCGCTTCGACAACCGCATTCGTGTCGGTGGCATGGCTGAAATAGCCGGTTTTGACCTGTCGCTTAACCCGCGTCGGCGCGAAACCCTGGAGATGATCGTCAACGACCTTTATCCTCAGGGCGGCGATCTGTCCGCAGCCACCTTCTGGACCGGCCTGCGCCCGACCACACCCGACGGCACGCCGATTGTCGGTGCCACCCCATTCAAGAACCTGTTCCTGAATACCGGCCATGGCACCCTCGGTTGGACCATGGCGTGTGGTTCCGGTCGTTTGCTGGCCGACCTGATGGCGAAGAAAACTCCGCAGATCAGCGCCGAAGGCCTCGATATTTCCCGTTATGGCAACCACCAGGAGTCCGCAAAACATGTCAATCCATCGCCAGCTCACCAATGAGCGCATGAGCCAGATCGTTGTCCACAGCGGTACCGTGTACCTGGCAGGCCAAGTCGGCGACGACATGAGTGCCGGGATTGAGCAGCAGACCCGTGAAACCCTGGTCAATATCGAGCGTTTGCTGGACCTGGCCGGTACCGACAAATCCAAATTGCTGTCGGTGACGATCTACCTGAAAGACATCGACGCCGACTTCGCCGGCATGAACGCGGTCTGGGACAAATGGCTGCCCAAAGGCGTCGCCCCGGCCCGCGCCACGGTGGAAGCCAAGCTGTGCGAACCGGAAATCCTGGTAGAGCTGTCTGTCGTGGCGGCTTTGCCTTAAACAACGATCCTTCTTCCGGTGCCGAAGCCGTCGGTGGGTGCCGGTTTTTTCTTCACTTTGCTGCCTAGAAGCGTGCCGCCATGCGTCCTGCCCGTGCCCTGATCGACCTCCAAGCCCTGCGTCACAACTACCAACTGGCCCGTGAAGTCACGGGGGCCAAGGCCCTCGCCGTGGTCAAGGCTGACGCTTATGGCCACGGTGCCGTGCGCGTGGCACAGGCGTTGGAAGCCGACGCCGATGGGTTTGCCGTGGCGTGCATCGAAGAGGCTTTGGAGCTGCGCGCCGCCGGGATTCGTGCGCCGGTGCTGCTGCTGGAAGGTTTTTTCGAGGCCGACGAGCTGCCGCTGATCCTCGAGCACGATTTGTGGTGCGTGGTGCATTCGCTGTGGCAACTGGAAGCGATTGAGCAGGCGCAGTTGCGTACGCCGCTGACCGTCTGGCTCAAGCTGGATTCGGGCATGCACCGTGTCGGCCTGCACCCCAAGGATTTCCACGAGGCGTACCAGCGCCTGTTGGCCAGCGGAAAAGTGGCCAAGATCGTGTTGATGAGCCACTTCGCCCGCGCCGATGAGCTCGATTGCGTCAGCAGCGATGAACAAGTCGCGGTGTTTGAGGCGGCGCGCCAGGGCCTTTCGGCCGAGGTCAGCTTGCGCAATTCGCCGTCGGTGCTGGGCTGGCCGAGTGTGTCCAGCGACTGGGTGCGCCCGGGCATCATGCTTTACGGCGCCACGCCGTTTGGCGAAGACCAGGCCCTCGCCGCGCGTTTGCAGCCGGTGATGACCCTGGAATCCAAGGTTATCTGCGTGCGCGAACTGCCGGCCGGTGAGCCGGTGGGTTATGGCGCCAAGTTCATCACGCCAAAACCGATGCGCATCGGTGTGGTCGCCATGGGCTATGCCGACGGCTACCCGCGTCACGCCCCCACCGGCACGCCGGTACTGGTCGCCGGGCAGCGCAGCCAACTATTGGGCCGTGTCTCCATGGACATGCTGTGCGTCGACCTGACGGACGTGCCTCAGGCCGGCCTCGGTGCCACGGTGGAGTTGTGGGGCAAAAACATCCTCGCCAGTGATATCGCCACCGCCGCCGAGACCATTCCCTACCAGATTTTCTGCAACCTGCGCCGCGTGCCAAGGCTCTATTCCGGCGCTTGATCGCCAGGTACGAACCCAACCGCCTGGGATTTAGGCCCAAGTGTTGTAAATACTGAACGCTGTCGCCATGATAACGCTCAATTACAACAAAGCCTGAATCCTAGGAGGCTCCTGCATTGGACGTCGGCGAACGACTGCAATCCATCCGTAAACTGAAGGGTCTTTCCCAGCGCGAGCTCGCCAAGCGCGCGGGTGTCACCAACAGCACCATTTCGATGATCGAAAAAAACAGCGTCAGCCCCTCGATCAGCTCCTTGCGCAAGGTGCTGGGCGGCATCCCCATGTCGATGGTCGAGTTCTTTTCCGAGGAGATCCTCCAGGAAATACCGACGCAGATCGTCTATAAAGCCAATGAGCTCATCGATATCTCTGACGGCGCCGTCACCATGAAACTGGTAGGCCGCGCGCACCCCAGCCGGGCGATTGCATTTCTCAACGAGATCTACCCACCGGGCGCCGACACGGGCGAAGAAATGCTCACCCACGAAGGCGAAGAAACCGGGATTTTGGTGGAAGGTCGCTTGGAGTTGGTGGTCGGTCTTGAAACTTTTGTGCTCGAAGCCGGCGATAGCTACTACTTTGAAAGCACCAAGCCGCATCGTTTTCGTAACCCGTTCGATGTGCCGGCGCGACTAATCAGCGCAGCCACGCCCGCGAACTTTTAAGAATAGAGGCGCCCTGCCAGCGTTGCAGAGGTTCCCGCAGCTGTAATCCGCGAGGCTGAATCTCCCTTTATTTAATAGGGTTGTTTCGGCCAGGCGGGCTAACCGTTATACTTTCGCCGCCTGCGAAACCGTGGCCGCAGGCGTGAATAGCCACCATTGAGGGTGAACGCGTGAACCTAATTATGAAAATGCTGGCTGCACCAGCAACCGTACTGGCCCTATGGGCTGTCAGCGCTCAAGCTGCGACCAACGACGACATTGCCAAGCGCCTGGAGCCTGTGGGTCAGGTTTGCGTCCAGGGCCAGGAATGCAAGGGCATGGAAGTGGCGGTAGCCGCCGGCGGCGGCGCGGCGAAGACGCCGGATGAGATCATCGCCAAGCACTGCAACGCTTGCCACGGTACGGGCCTGTTGGGCGCGCCGAAAATCGGCGATACCGCCGCCTGGAAAGAGCGCGCCGACCATCAGGGCGGCCTGGATGGGATCCTGGCCAAGGCGATCACGGGCATCAATGCCATGCCGCCAAAAGGCACGTGCTCTGATTGCTCGGATGATGACCTGAAAGGTGCGATCGAGAAGATGTCGGGTTTGAAATAAACCAATCTTCGCCAAAAAGCCGCTTACGGGCGGCTTTTTTGTGGCCGCGATTTGTGTTTCAACACTGTTCTTTGCAGCAAAGACCCTGCAAGCTCGGTCCAACCCCTAATCATGGAATGTTCAGGAGGGTCGGATGGTGCAGTTGTGTTCAATCGAGCAAGCAGTTGACGACATACTGGAACGGTTGCCGGCGCATATCCACATGGGTATGCCGCTTGGCCTGGGCAAGCCGAACCTGTTCGCCAACGCGCTGTACCGGCGCATCGCCAAATTGCCGGAGCGGTCGCTGACGATCTATACCGCCTTGAGCCTTGGCCGGCCAACGCTGGGCGATGGCTTGCAGAAACGCTTTCTCGAACCTTTTATCGAGCGGGTGTTTGGCGATTACCCCGAGCTGGATTTCCTCGCCGACCTGCACAAAGACACGCTTCCAAAAAATATCCACGTACAGCAGTTCTTCATGCAGCCCGGCAGCCTGCTCCACAGCGAGTCGGCGCAGCAGGACTACGTCAGCAGCAACTACAGCCACGCCGCCCGCGACATCAACGCAGCCGGCTTGAACCTGGTGGCGCAATTGGTTGCCAGCAGCGCCGAGCATCCTGATCGCCTGAGCCTGAGCTGCAACCCGGATATCACCCTCGACCTGCTGCCCATGATCGCCAAGCGCCGTGAGGCCGGTGAAACCGTGCTGATCGTCGGCCAGGTCCACAGCGATTTGCCCTACATGCCAGGGGATGCCGAGTTGGGCATGGACGCCTTCGACTACCTGCTCGATGAAAAAGACAGCACCACGCTGTTCTCGACGCCGAATATGCCGGTGGGTTTCCAAGACCACTTTATCGGCCTGCATGCCAGCACCCTGGTGCGCGATGGCGGCACCTTGCAGATCGGCATCGGCTCCATGGGGGATGCGCTGACGGCCGCGCTGTTGGCGCGCCAGGCCGACAACGAAGCCTATCGATTGCTGCTGACCGACCTCGATGTGTACCAATGGGCACCGTTGATCAGCCGAGAAGGCGGCGTCGACCCCTTCGCCCGTGGCCTCTACGGTTGCAGCGAAATGTTCGTCAACGGCCTGTTGGTGCTGGCGGACGCGGGGATTATCCGCCGCAAGGTCTACCCGGATGTGGCAACGCAGGAACAGGCTAACGCCGGCACGCTCGACGACGCCGCACAGCCCGACGGCATCTCCATCCACGGCGGATTCTTCCTGGGTCCGAGAAGTTTTTACCAGCGCCTGCAGGAAATGACCCACGCCAAGCGTCTTGAATTCAACATGACCCGCATCAGCTACATCAACGAGCTGTATGGTCAGGAAGCACTCAAGCGCCTGCAACGCCTGGACGCACGGTTTATCAACAGCGCGATCATCGTCACATTGCTCGGTGCTGGCGTTGCCGATCAACTGGAGGACGGTCGCGTACTCAGCGGCGTGGGCGGGCAGTACAACTTTGTCGCCCAAGGCCATGCGCTGGAGGGCGCGCGGTCGATCCTGATTTTGCGCAGTTGGCGCGAGTCGGCGGGGGAGGTCAGTTCCAACATCGTGTGGGACTACGGCCACTGCACGATTCCTCGACACCTGCGGGACATTGTCATCACCGAGTACGGCATTGCCGATCTGCGGGGTCAGACGGATGCCAAGGTGATCGAGGCGTTGCTCAATATCACCGACTCACGGTTCCAGGACGATTTGATCGAGCAGGCGCAAAAGGCCGGCAAGCTGCCCAAGGGTTTCCAGTTGGATCCGCGCTTCGCCGATAACACGCCGGAGCGGCTTCAGGCCATTCAAGCGCGCCATCGTCGGCTGTTTCCGGAGTATCCGCTGGGCAGCGATTTTACGGATGAGGAGCGCGATTTGCTGCGGGCGCTGAACTGGCTCAAGAGCAAGTTCAAGCTCACGGAGATTCTGGAATTGGGCAAGGCGGCGTTGGATGCGCCGGAGCCGGAGGCGTTTCCTGAGCATTTGAAGCGGATGCGGTTGGATAGCCCGGAAGGTTTGAAAGAAGATTTATATCAGCGGCTGCTGCTCACCGGCCTCCAGGCCACCACACACTAAAAACCAACACAAAACCAAATGTGGGAGGGGGCTTGCTCCCGATAGCAGTGGGTCAGCCAACCCATTGGGTGATTGATACACCGCGATCGGGGGCAAGCCCCCTCCCACACTTTTAACCGTGCCCACACAAGATAGGCGTGGGCTGCGATTACTCGATGAAGGTGACCACACCACCGGCGAGGGATTTGACCCGTGCCAGGGATTCCACTCGGTATCCCTGCGCATCCAGCTCCGCACGGCCGCCCTGGAACGACTTCTCGATCACAATCCCCAAGCCGGCCACGGTCGCGCCGGCCTGCTTGATGATCGAAATCAGCGCCTGGGACGCCTTGCCGTTCGCCAGGAAGTCATCGATCACCAGCACGCGGTCGCTGCTGGTCAGGTGGCGCGGGGAGATCGCCACGGTGCTCTCGGTTTTTTTGGTGAAGGAATACACCGTCGCCGACAGCAGGTTTTCGGTCAGGGTCAGGGATTGCTGCTTGCGCGCGAAGATCACCGGTACGCCCAGGTTCAAGCCGGTCATGATCGCCGGGGCGATGCCCGAGGCTTCGATGGTGACGATCTTGGTGATGCCCGAGTCCTTGAACAGCGCGGCGAATTCGTCGCCGATCAGCTTCATCAGTGCCGGGTCGATCTGGTGGTTCAAAAAGGCGTCGACCTTGAGTACCTGATCGGAAAGCACGATGCCTTCTTCGCGAATTTTCTTATGCAGTGCTTCCACGGAAAGCTTCCTCTAATGGCGCGGTGCGCGCCGAAAGTAGATTAAAAAGTAGTCGATTCTAGCGCTTTAACATCGCGCGTATGTCCGCCAAGGCGGTGTTGCCGCGAACGGCCTTCACCTCGGTGGGGGTGTCGTCATTGCCTTCCCAGGCCAGATCGTCCGGTGGTAGCTCGTCCAGGAACCGGCTGGGGGCACAATCGATGATTTCGCCGTATTGCTTGCGCTTGGCGGCAAAGGTGAAGGCCAGTGTCTGGCGCGCGCGGGTGATGCCCACGTAGGCCAGGCGACGTTCTTCTTCGATGGTGTCGGCTTCGATGCTGGAGCGGTGCGGGAGGATTTCCTCTTCCATGCCCATGATGAACACGTAGGGAAATTCGAGGCCCTTGGATGCATGCAAGGTCATCATCTGCACACCTTCGGCGCCGTCTTCTTCTTCCTGCTGGCGCTCGAGCATGTCGCGCAGCACCAGTTTGCCGATGGCGTCTTCGACGGTCATCTCGCCGTCTTCGTCTTTTTCCAGGGTGTTCTTCAAGGCTTCGATCAGGAACCAGACGTTGCCCATGCGGTAGTCCGCGGCCTTGTCGCTGGAGCTGTTGGTGCGCAGCCAGTTTTCGTAGTCGATGTCCATGACCATGCTGCGCAGGGCGCTGATCGGGTCTTCGCCGGCGCACTGCTCACGCACCTTGTCCATGAAGCGCTTGAAGCGCGACAGGCGATCGGTGAAGCGCGTGTCCAGGTGTTCACCCAGGCCGATTTCGTCGGTGGCGGCATACATCGAGATCTTGCGTTCAGTGGCGTAGTTACCGAGCTTTTCCAGGGTGGTGGAGCCGATTTCGCGGCGCGGCACGTTGATCACGCGCAGGAAGGCGTTGTCGTCGTCCGGGTTCACGATCAGGCGGAAGTAGGCCATCAGGTCCTTGACTTCCTGGCGTCCGAAAAAGCTATTGCCGCCTGACAGGCGATATGGCACTTGGTGGTGCTGCAATTTCAGCTCGATCAGCTTGGCCTGGTAGTTGCCGCGGTACAGGATCGCGAAATCGCTGTAGGGCCGGTCGGTGCGCAAGTGCAGGCTGAGGATTTCCACGGCCACGCGCTCGGCTTCGGCGTCTTCGTTGCGGCAGCGGATCACGCGGATCTCGTCGCCATGGCCCATCTCGCTCCACAGCTGTTTCTCAAATTCGTGTGGATTGTTGGAGATCAGCACGTTGGCGCAGCGCAGGATGCGGCTGGTGGAGCGGTAGTTCTGCTCCAGCATCACCACTTTCAAGGACGGGTAGTCGTCCTTGAGCAGCATCAGGTTTTCCGGGCGTGCGCCGCGCCAGGCGTAGATCGACTGGTCATCGTCGCCTACCACGGTGAACTGGTTGCGCTTGCCGATCAGCATTTTCACCAGCAGGTATTGGCTGGCGTTGGTGTCCTGGTATTCGTCCACCAGCAGGTAGCGCACCTTGTTCTGCCACTTTTCGAGGATGTCGGCGTGTTCCTCGAACAGCTTCACCGGCAGCAGGATCAGGTCGTCGAAGTCCACCGCGTTGAACGCCTTGAGCGTGCGCTGGTAGTGGGTGTAGACGATGGCGGCGGTCTGCTCCTTGGGGTTGCGTGCGTTTTCCAGGGCCTGGGCGGGCAGGATCAGGTCGTTTTTCCAGGCGCCGATCATGTTCTTGATCTCATCCACGCCGTCGTCGCCTGCGTATTCCTTTTGCATGATGTCGGTCATCAGCGACTTCACGTCGGTCTCGTCGAAGATCGAGAAGCCCGGCTTGTAGCCCAGCCGCGCATGCTCCTTGCGGATGATGTTCAGGCCCAGGTTGTGGAACGTGCACACGGTGAGGCCACGGCCTTCGCCACCCTTGAGCAGGGTGCCGACGCGCTCTTTCATTTCCCGCGCTGCCTTGTTGGTAAAGGTCATGGCGACGATGTACTGGGCGCGGATGCCGCACTGCTGGATCAGGTGCGCGATCTTGCGGGTGATCACACTGGTTTTGCCGGAGCCTGCACCGGCGAGCACCAATAGAGGGCCGCCGACGTAGTTCACGGCTTCTTGCTGCCGGGGATTGAGTCGGGACATACAGAATTCAGGGAGTCGTTATTCAAAAGGGCGGGCATTTTAACAGGCTGGCAGGATTCTGCCCTGTCAGAACGACAGTGTGACGTACCACTCGATCTAAATTTGCCGGTTTTGTTACTTTGCCGCAGGATGTGCGGGTTGTTAGAGACTAATGTTTACAGTTCGCGTGTTTGATAACCCCTATCATTGGTGATTATCGGGCCGCACGTCATAATGCCCGTCGCCAACGAAATCTTGCAGAGTCTAGGGAGCTAGCTTGTCTACGCCTGTCGAACCCTTGCGTTTGCTGCTGCTGGCCGATGAGCCCGCGTGGGCAGCGTTATTGCGCGAGTGCCTGGCGCCGATGGGCGATGGGGCTGTGCTGATCAGTGCGCCAAACTGGGAGTCTGTGAGCCGTCTGTTCGATGACGACCACAGCGCCGTGTTGTTGACCACGCCCAGCCTGCAACCCGGCCCCGGCCGTTGCAGCCTGCCGTGTGTGTTGCTGCTGGAGCAGGAACCGCTGGTGTCGCCCCTCGGTGTCAGCGATTGGCTGGTCCGCGATGTATTGGACGCCGATACGTTGCGCCGCTGCCTGCGCCACGTTCGTGAGCGCGGTTTGCTGGAAAACACGCTGCAACGCCTGGCCGAGCAGGACCCGCTCACCGGTATCGCCAACCGCCAGGGCTTTCAGACCCTGCTGGCTGCGCGGCTCGCCGAGAATGACGGGCGCGGCCTGGCGCTGGGCCACCTGGACCTCGATAACTTCCGCCATGCCAACGACGCCCTCGGCCACCAGGCCGGCGACCGGCTGATCCTGCAAGTGGTCTCGCGGCTCAAGAGCCAGCTGGAGGCCGGGGATCAACTGGCGCGCCTGGGCAGCGATGAATTCGCCCTGTTGATCGACACCCGCCGTGCCCCCCAGCGCGCCGAGTGGATGGCCGAGCGCATCACCGAGGTCATGGCCGAACCTTACTGGGTGGATGGTGAAAGCCTGCTGATCGGTTGCAGCCTGGGTGTGGCGCATGCCCGCGCCCGCGCCGGTGCCGACCCATTGATGTGGCACGCCCATATCGCCATGCAACAGGCCAAGAGCACCCAGGGCTGTACCTTTCATATCTTCAACGAGCGCATCAACCGCAATGCGCGCAGCCTGGCCGACCTGGAAAGTGAACTGCGCCGTGCCTTGCGCCGTGATGAATTGGAGCTGCATTACCAGCCGCGCCTGGACCTCGACGATGGGCATATCGTCGGTCTCGAGGCCCTGGTGCGCTGGCGCCATGGCGAGCGTGGCCTGTTGCCGCCCAGCGAGTTCGTGCCCCTGGCCGAGCAAAGCGGCTTGATCGTGCCGTTGGGCTACTGGGTCATCTCGCGGGCCCTGCGCGATATGCAAGACCTGCGCGAACGCGGCCTGCCGCCGCTGCACATGGCGGTCAACCTGTCGTTCCGCCAGTTCCAGGACAGCCAGTTGCTCTCGACCCTCAGCCGGCTGATTGCCGAGCGTGGCGTGGAGGCGCAGTGGCTGGAGTTCGAACTCACCGAAACCGCCGTGATGCGCCGCAGTGATCTGGTCAAGCAGACCATGGACGCCCTCGGCCGCCTCGGTGTGCGGTTTTCCCTGGATGATTTCGGCACGGGTTTCTCTTCGTTCGTGCACCTCAACAGCCTGCCGATTGCCTTGTTGAAGATCGACAAGAGCTTCGTCGGCGGCATGGAAGAGCGCGAGGAAAACCGCAAGCTGGTGCATGCCATGATCAACTTGGCTCACAACCTCAACCTGGAAGTGGTCGCCGAAGGTGTGGAAACGCCGGAGCAGTTGGCGCTGTTGCGGTTGTTCGGCTGTGATCAGGCCCAGGGTTACCTGATCAGCAAGCCGTTACCGTTGCCGGAGCTTGTGGACTACCTGACCTTCGGCAAAAGCCAGCAAGCGCTGCTAGGCTGAGGTGCGAACCCAATCAACATGTGGGAGGGGGCTTGCCCCTTCCACATCAACCGAGCAGGGCTTTTAGTCTGCCTGTGCGGCTTGAAATGAGCCTAGAGGGTCAGGCTCTTGCCGAATCATGCGCTTCATCTTCGCCTCAAATGCCCAGGTCAGGCTCACTGCCGCGCACGCCAGGCCCAGTGCCAGACCCCACCACACGCCGGTCGGCCCCCAGCCCAGCGTGAAGGCCATCAGCCAGGCCGATGGCGCACCAATCAACCAATAGCAGCCCGCGCCGATCAGAAAGGTGGTCTTGGCGTCTTTCAGCCCACGAATGCAGCCCATGGCGATGGTTTGCACGCCGTCGAACAGCTCGAACCATGCCGCCACCGCGAGCAGGCTGACGGCCAGGACGATGACGTCATGGAACGCCGGGTCGTGGTGGTCGATGAGCAGTCCGATCAGCGGATCGGAAAACAGCCATAACACCACGGCAAATCCCAACATCACCGCCGCACCAAATCCTATGCCGACACGCCCGGCCAGGCGTGCCTGCAGTAACTGCCCGGCGCCGTAATGCTGGCCGATGCGCATGGTCACCGCGTAGGACATCCCCGCCGGCACCATGAACGCCACCGAGACGATCTGCAGCGCAACCTGATGCGCGGCCAACTGTGTGCTGCCCATGGTGCCCATGCACAACGCCGCAAAGGCAAACAACCCGACTTCAACGGCATAGGTGCCGCCAATCGGCAGGCCCAGGCGCCACAGCTCACGCAGGTACTGGGTATTGAGGCGCAGCAGGCCGGTGCTGAGCGGGTAGGCTGCATAGGCACGGTTCCTGTGGATGTACCCCATCAGCGCCAACGCCATGCCGTTGGCGACGACGGCGGTGACCAGGCCGATGCCCATCAGGCCCAATTTCGGCAGGCCGAACATGCCTTCGATCAACGCGTGGTTGAGCAGGTAGTTGGCCACCGCGCCGCCGAGGCTGATGACCATCACCGGCTTGGCTTTGCCAATTGCGCTGGTGAAGCCGCGCAAGGCCATGAAGCTCAGGAAACCGGGCAGGGCGAATGGCAGGATCGTCAGGAATTGCCCGGCCGAGTGAACATTGGTTTCGGTCTGGCCAAACATCAGCAGCAACGGCTTGAGGTTCCACAACAGCAAACCGGCCGCCAAGGCCATCAGCCAGGCCAGCCACAGCCCGGCCTGGGTCAGGCGGGTGGCGCCCTCGATATCGCCCGCGCCTTGACGGATGGCCACCAGGGTACCGACGGCAGCAATCACGCCGATGCAGAAAATCGACACGAACGAATAGCTCGCCGCGCCCAGCCCACCACCGGCCAGGGCTTCGGGGCTCAGACGGGCCATCATCAGGGTGTCGGTCAACACCATCAGCATGTGCGCCAACTGTGAGGCAATCAACGGCCCTGACAGCCGCAGAATGGCCCAGAGTTCGGTACGTGCCGGATGCTGCATGATCATCACACTCGAAAATTCGCAGGGGTGGGGAAGGGTGGATTCTCGGCGCTCTCAGTGCATTGCACAAAGGGATAAATGCGATCGCTCGCATGATTAAAACTCATGCTTGCTTGATTCTGGTAGGGTTTGCGCATTGCGCTGTCGGAGCTTTTCCTATGTCCCGTCGTCTTCCTCCGCTTTATGCCTTGCGTGCATTTGAAGCCGCTTCTCGACACAACTCCTTCACCCGCGCGGCGGAGGAACTGTCCATTACTCAAAGTGCGGTGAGCCGGCATATCCGCACGCTGGAAGAGCATTTCGCCTGCCGCCTGTTCCAGCGCAGCGGCCGCACCTTGCAGCTCACCGAGGCCGCGCGCCTGCTGCTGCCCGGCGTGCGGGAAGGGTTTGCCGCGCTGGAACGGGCCTGTCATACCTTGAACGCTGAAGATGACATCCTGCGTATGAAGGCGCCGTCGACCCTGACCATGCGTTGGCTGCTGGCGCGGCTCAGTCGCTTCCGGGCGCTGCAGCCGGGCAATGAGGTGCAACTGACCAGCGCCTGGATGAGCGTGGACGAGGTGGACTTCAACCAAGAGCCGTTCGACTGCGCGGTGCTGCTGAGTTACGGGCATTTCCCGGCCGACTGGGAGGCCAGTTATCTATTCCCGGAATTGCTGATCCCGGTAGGCGCGCCGAACCTGCTGGAAGATGGGCCCTGGGATGCAGCACGCCTGGCCACCGCCGAATTGCTGCACCCCACCCCTGACCGTCGCGACTGGCGCAATTGGTTGGAACGCATGGGGTTGTCATCCCAAGTGTCGCTCAAGGGTGGGCAGGTATTCGATACGCTCGAACTGGGCATGATCGCCGCCGCGCGGGGCTATGGCGTGTCCATGGGCGACCTGTTGATGGTGGCCGAAGACGTGGCCCAAGGGCGGTTGAGCCTGCCGTGGCCAACCGCCGTGGCCAGTGGCGAAAATTACTACCTGGTATGGCCGAAAACCCGCCCCGGCGGCGAGCGTTTGCGGCGCTTGGCGGAGTTTCTCCAGGCAGAAGTCAAGGCCATGGCGTTGCCCGAGGTCGAACGTCTCGATTGAGTGCCGGCAGACGCTCCTGCAATCGTTTGCGCGATGTCCCGGTGATGCGCTCAAGTATTGGCTCTGCCCGCCGAAGTAGGTGTGTTGGAACCATCGTGCACCAACGTTACCCACTAGATAATTTGCCGAGCAGCGCTATGAGATCAGGATGATCCTGGCCTCGGCCAGGAGCCATCATGTCTCAACCTCGCGCCCGGATTGCCTCCCAGCTTGGCATCGCGTTAGCTGTGATCCTTGCTGTTGCCATTGGTGGCAGCACTGTTTTTGCCCTGCGTTCGCTCGACACCGCCAACCTCGCGACCCGTGAGGAACACTTGGCCAGCGAGGCGCGCCTGCTCGCCGACCAGCTCAATACGTTTCACAGCACCTTGCGTGAGAGTACCCAGCGCCTGACGGGGCTTTTCGAGAAGCGCTTCAGTGCCGGCTTGCGCGTGCAGGCGGACCAACCTGTTGCCGTCGCGGGTGTACAGACCCCGAGCTTGTACCTGGGCAGCGATCTGCTGAACAACAACTTCGATAAAGTCGACGAGTTCAAGCAGATGTCCGGCGGTGTGGCGACGGTGTTCGTGCGCAGCGGCGACGACTTCATCCGCGTCAGCACCTCCCTGACCAAACAGGACGGCAATCGCGCCATCGGCACTGTGCTTGACCGTAATGGGCCGGCCTATTCGCGTGTGTTCAGTGGGCAGACTTACATCGGCCGCGCAGTGTTGTTCGATCGCTCCTACATGACTCAATACAGCCCGGTGCGCGACGCAAGCGGCAAAGTCATTGCGGTGCTGTTCATCGGTTTTGACTACACCGACGCGCAGAATGCCCAGTTCGAAAACCTCAAGCGCTTCCGTATCGGCCAAACGGGTTCCCTGGCGTTGTTGGACGAGCAAAAGCGCTGGCTGGTACCACCGGCCGGCGTGCAGGCGCCGGACCAAGCGGTGCCGGTGATGTCGGACTTGGCCAAGACCCCCGGTACGGGGCGCTTCTGGGCGGATAAAACCGAGGACTTCTACAGCGTGTCGGTGCCCTTCGAAGGCGGGCCGTGGGCTGTGGTCGCAAGCATGCCCAAAGCGGAGATTCGCTCGGTGACGTGGGATGTCGGCATTCGCCTCGTGATCGGCAGCGTGCTGGCCATGCTGCTGGCCGTCGGCGCAACGGTCTGGCTGCTGCGCAGCAAACTCGCGCCGTTGAGTGACCTTGTACGCCAGGCCGAAGCCTTGGGCGCGGGTGATTTGAGCGCGCGTCTGAACGTGTCCAGCCATGACGAAATCGGCCAGTTGGCACGCAGCTTCAACCAGATGGGGGAAGCGCTGTCGACCATGGTCTCGCATATCCGCAAGGCGGCTGAAGAGGTCAACAGCCGCGCCCAGGCATTGTCCGGTCTGTCCGGCGGTGCCTACGAAGGCATGGAGCAGCAGTCCGGCGAGATCACCAGCATGGCCGGCGCGGTAGAAGAGTTCAGCGCCACGTCGCTGAACATCGCCGACAACATGGGCGCCACGGAACGCCTGGCCCAGGAAAACGCCCAGCAAACCCGTATCGGCCGTAACTCGATGCAAGAAGCCTCGTCGTCCCTCGAACATATCGCGGCCTCGTTAAACAGCACGGCCACGGTGATCAACACCCTGGGCCAACGCTCCCAGGAAATCGGTGGGATCGTCGGTGTGATTACCTCGATCGCCGAACAGACCAACCTGCTGGCGCTCAACGCTGCCATCGAAGCCGCCCGGGCCGGTGAGCAAGGCCGGGGTTTCGCCGTGGTCGCCGACGAAGTCCGCAACCTGGCTTCGCGCACCCGTCAGGCCACCGACGAGATCTCTGGGATGATCCAGAGCATCCAGCACGAAACCGGCAACGCCATCAGCACCATGGAACACGGCAACGCGCTGATGCAGGAAGGCCTGTCACGCAACGCCGACGTGGCGTCGGCGTTGGCACGTATCGACGAGCAAAGCCGCTCGGCCGGTCAACAGTTCGCGGCGATCACCACCGCCACCCAGGAACAGAGCAGCACCGCGACCTTGCTCAGCAGCAATTTGCAGAGCATTGCGCTGGCCAACAGCGAGCAGCGCGAAGTGGTGTCGAACCTGGCGATCACCGCCAAGGAACTGGAAACCCTGGCGGCGGGCTTGCGGCATGAGGTGGATCGGTTCCGCTGAAACCGGCCCTTCAGGCGCAGTTGATCAAGTGTGGGAGCAAGCCCTCTCCCGCATCAGGTTCTGCGCCAGGCTCAAGTGATCGCCGCCGGGCGGTATTGCAAGGCCTCCTTCAGATGGTCGCGCGTGATGGCATCAACCTGCTCCAGATCCGCCAGGGTCCGCGCCACCTTGAGCAGCCGATGCGCCGCACGCAGTGACAGGGTCAATCGCTCGCAGGCGGTCTCCAGCCAGCCTTCATCGACCTTTGCCAGCGTGCAGTGACGGCGTAGCCCAGGCAGGTCAAGGAAGGCATTCGCGCAGCCCTGACGCTGCAACTGGCGCTCCCGTGCCTCGGCTACCTCTGCCGAGGCCTTCGCTGTGTTATCGCCGACCTGCTGGATTGGATTCAGCGCAGTGGTTTCCCGAGCAACGGTCAGGTGCAGGTCGATGCGATCCATCAACGGCCCGGACAGCTTGTTGCGATAGCGCTGAATTTGTTCCGGCGTACAGCGACAGCGCCCACTGGGTTCACCCAGGTAGCCGCAGGGGCAGGGGTTCATGGCCGCCACCAGTTGAAAGCGCGCCGGGAAACTCACTCGGTCACGGGCGCGGGAGATCACGATATGCCCCGACTCCAAGGGTTCACGCAGTACCTCCAGCACTTTGCGATCAAATTCCGGCAGCTCATCCAGGAACAGCACCCCGTGATGGGCCAGGGTGATCTCCCCCGGCTGCGGTTTCGAGCCGCCTCCCACCAGCGCTGGTCCTGAGGCGGAATGGTGTGGCTGGCGAAACGGCCGGTGCGGCCAATGGCTCAGCGGCGCCAGGCTGACGACCGACTGAATTGCAGCCACTTCCAACGCCTCCTGTTCACTCAGGGGTGGCAACAACCCCGGCAGTCGGCTGGCGAGCAACGTCTTTCCCGTGCCCGGCGGCCCGCTGAACAGCAGGTTATGCGCGCCCGCCGCTGCGATCAGCAGCGCGCGCTTGGCCGCCAGTTGGCCCTGGACTTCACTCAGGTCTGGATACGGCTTATTCAAGTACAGCAAGCCGTCGGACTTATACGGTTCAATCGGCACATGCCCATTCAAGTGCGCCACCACCTGCAGCAAGTGATCCACCGCGATCACCTTCAACCCTGAAGCCAGGCACGCCTCCTCGGCATTCGCCCGCGGCACTATCAGGGTACGCCCGGCCTTGCGTGCCGCCAATGCGGCCGGCAACACACCTTTCACCGCCCGGACTTCACCGGACAGCGCCAGCTCCCCAAGGCACTCCACGTCATCGAGCATCAGCGCCGGCACCTGCACACTGGCGGCCAGGATCCCCAAGGCAATCGCCAAGTCAAAACGCCCGCCGTCCTTGGGCAAGTCGGCGGGCGCGAGGTTGAGGGTGATGCGGCGGGACGGGTATTGAAGCGCGGAGTTAAGGATCGCGCTGCGCACGCGGTCCTTGCTTTCCTTGACCGCCGTTTCCGGCAAGCCCACCAGCGTCAGCGACGGCAGACCATTGGCCATGTGCACTTCGACGGTGACGGCAGGGGCTTCGACGCCGATCTGGGCGCGGCTGTGGACAATGGCGAGGGACATGCTCGTTCCTTGAAAGGGAGGGCCGCTTGCTGCGGTTTTTCAAAGGTAGTCGAGGGAGTGCAGGTGCAAGGGAGCAGACTTTTACAGGACGTATCAACGTGCAAAGGCGCTGGGGTAGTTGGCCAGGTAGGCATCGTTGAGTTGTGTGTCGGGGGCGCGCATGAACGTGCGCAAATCAGGGATCAGGAACACCCGCAACGACAAGCCCGTCATCATTGCACCCAACGACGTGATGCTCAGCGCGATGCCTAACTGAGCGATCAGGCCGTTCATGGCGAAACTGCTCCCCAACAGTGCAAAGCCCGCCGCGACGCAGAGGTTGCGGGGCAGGCGGTTGGCGAGCCGGCCCAGGATCGGCCCGAGCAGAATGGGAATGGACGACAGCATGCTTTTGGTGCGCAGTGCCAGGGAGAAGTGATCGTCGTCTGCAAACAGCGGAATGATCGACGATTGCAACGGGTCGCATACGCCGGCGACGGCGCTGCTGAGCAGCATCACGCCCCGACGCTAGCGGGTAGAGCAACCATCAACAGCGCGGTCAGCAGGCTGGCCATGGAGGCCGGTTATTCGCCTGCTGGCGTCAACCGTGCTTCAAGCTCCGCTACCTTCGCCTCCAGGTTCTCCAGGCGTGCGCGCGTACGGGCGAGCACCACCATCTGGCTGTCGAATTCTTCCCGGCTGACCAGGTCGAGCTTGCTGAAGCCGCTCTGCAGCAACGCCTTGAACTGGCTTTCGATTTCATTGCGGGGCAGGGGGGTGTCACCGCTGAACAGGCGAGAGGCGTGGCCGCTCAGGGCGTCGAGGAGGTCTTTGGGCGCGAGCATGGGAAATATTCCGGAAAACTGTTGGCCGGCAGTGTATCACGCAGCGTCTATAGTCTTTTCGTGACCCGGGCGCACGCTTTTCGCGCAGGGGGCTGGGCGGTGGCGCACTGTTTTTGTGCGCATTGTGGTCGCCAGCACCGGCGCTGGGTCGGCATAAGTGGGCAAAGGACTGATTTCAGTGATTTTTACGGAGCTGGCAAGGTTTCTGCTTAGACGATCATGACCCATGCACTGATGCAGTCGCTGTGACGAATGCAGTGCGCCGACGGATCAGGGGTACAGGTTTCGTCACCAGTGGTTCGCTGGCGTCGCAAAGGCAAATGCCGAGGCGACGATGCGTTACAAAGCCAGGCACTGCGCTTAGACTTGAGACGGGTTTGTTTTCCTGGGGCAAGTCCACCAATTCGGGAGAGAGTTTTCATGAAGCTAGTCACTGCCATCATCAAGCCGTTCAA
>Ga0207650_10000640_pt1 | contig 27838 bp, 24 predicted proteins | sample KBSS63metaG_FD_184325 | JGI IMG/M metagenome (GOLD analysis project Ga0207650, IMG submission 184325) | Switchgrass rhizosphere microbial communities from Kellogg Biological Station, Michigan, USA - KBS S6-3 metaG (SPAdes) (version 2) | ecosystem: Host-associated > Plants > Roots > Rhizosphere...
CTTTGGAGATGGGATGAGAAGGCCAACCCCCGCGCAGTAGTCTCACTGTGTGAGCAGAGGAGGCTCTGCAAGAAAGGAGATTGGCCGTGAAGAAGTCTATCAAGGGAAGCGAGAAGAAGGACCGAGGACCAGTGTACGCATCGACGGGACTTGATATCGGGGATCGGAAGTCGTGCTGGGTGGCGCTGGATGAAGCGGGCAAGGCGGTGGGGCGCGAAAAGGTGAGTACTCGAGCACCGGAACTGGAAGCGTGGGGCATGAGTATCGCGCCGACGGTGATCGCGATCGAGGCAGGACCGCACTCGCCTTGGATCAGCCGGCTGCTGAGCCGATGTGGTCATGAGGTGATCGTGGCGAACCCGGCGAAGGTCCCATCGATCTCGCGGAGCCGGTCCAAGAGCGACTGGAGAGACGCCGAACAGCTGGCCCGATTGGCTCGATTCGATCGGACGATGCTCCACGAGATCCGGCATCGCAGCGAGCAAGCACAAAAGGACCTGCAGGTGATCCGTAGCAGGGATGCCGCAGTACGAGCAAGGTCGAAACTGATCAGTCACGTCCGATGCACCGTGAAAGCTCACGGGCAGTTGGTGGAACGATGTTCAACAGATGCCTTTGCCAGTCGAGCACGGGCAACGATCCAGGCCGAGCTGCTGGAGGTCGTCACACCGGTCCTCGAAGCCATTGATCAACTCAGTCGAGCGATCCACGTCTACGACCAGCGCATTGAGATGCTGGCTCGGACGCGCTACCCGGACAGCAGTTGGCTCACGCAGGTCCGAGGTGTTGGCGCGCTGACCGCGCTGGCGTACATGCTCGTTCTGGACGACGCTTCGCGCTTTCGCACGAGCAGGATGGTTGGTGCCTACCTCGGCCTCACGCCTGCACGAGATCAGTCGGGAGAGGTGGACCCGCAAAAAGGCATCAGCAAAGAAGGGGACCGGCTCATGCGCCGGCTCCTGGTCCAAAGTGGCCACTACATCCTCGGCCCGTTCGGGGTGGACTGCGATCTGCGCAGACATGGTGAGGCAATCGCCAAACGTGGAGGCAAGAACGCGAAGAAGCGAGCTGCCGTGGCCGTCGCACGAAAACTCGCCGTGCTGCTGCACCACCTGTGGATAACGAAAAATGTCTATGTGCCGCTCTTTAATGCGTTGACGACTGAACACAAAGCCGCATAAGTCCGAAGGAACGAGAACAAACCGAGAGAGGAGAAATAGAAAAGCATTGACAACGGAGAACGAGGTGGGGTGACTGCGTTACCGCACGGCTCCGGCGCAAGCCGAGTACGACTTGGAGATAGCAGCACCCACCGGAATCACGGAACCCTAGCTTGCACGGGCCTCCTCGACCGAGGCTGACACAGTGCGGATGGAAGAGAGGTCGAACCGTTGACGACGCGAACAGAAGGAAACGACTCCCTCGTCGGCAAGCCGACTCAGTCGCCGTAGTTGACAGATGATGGCCTTCTCATGGAAGTGCGGTGGCAAGGCCACCGCTTTGGGAGGGCGGTGGAATCGGGACGATACGCAGCGTGTGATGCTTGCTACGGCCTTCGCGATTCACCGTCCCCCTCCCTCCCAAAGCGGCGGCTCGATCGCCACCGCACTCCAAAGCTTCGCGAAATACGCCGCGAGTCGCTACTGCGTGATGCGCGCCGGCACGCGCTCCGTGTGCATCGTCGAAACGCCCGCGTTTCCGGCTGCGGTGTAGACGCCGACGACGTCGAGTTGCTGCGCTGTCGAGAGCTGGATCACGGCGAAGCCTTCGATGAACGTGCCGGGTGGGACGTTGAGGTGTTCGTAGATGTTGCGGCAATCGATCTGCATCGCCTGATCCGGCTTGAGGGCGCCGCGGAACCAATCGGAGATTCTTCCCGGCTTTTCGCCCGGCTCGGCCAGCGCGAACTTCTTCTGGAATTCGGCCGCCGACCGGAGCATCGGATTGTGAACATTGATCGTGGTGAAGTACTGACCGGGCGCGAAGTTGAAGAGCTTCATCTGTTCGTCGGACGCCTTGCCGCAGACGAACTTCGCCGCGTACTGCCGGACCTGCAGCGTCTGCGCGTGTGCCGCGGTGGCCGCCGCGAGAACGGCGAGAATGGTTACGATGCGTGTGCGCATGGTGAATCCTCCTGATGTCCGGTAGTGCGTCCGCAGCCCGATCCGTTTCATCGAAACGGTTGATCGTGACCGCGGACGACGTCGGCCTGCATCCCGGCATGACCGCCGGCGCAATCCGCGCGCATCGCGACGGAATCGTGACCGCGTGCAGCCTGGTCGCGAACGGCGTTGCGTTCTACGACGCGGTCGAACGGCTGCGCGATGTGCCGTCGCTCGAAGTCGGCGTGCATCTCACGCTGGTCGAGGAACGTTCGCTGACCGGCATGCGCCTTCCGCGTTCGTATATCGAATTCGTGCGCGACATGAAGGATCGCGTGGCCATCGAGCGCGAATTGCGCGCGCAGATCGAGCGCGTGCTGGCATCAGGACTTCGCGTCACGCATCTGAACGGACATCAGCACGTCCACATGTGGCCGAGCGTCTTCCTGATCGTCAGCAATCTGGCGGACGAATACGGCATCGGCTACGTGCGCCGCGTCCGCGACCGAGGCGGCAGGGGAGGGATCATGCGCCGCCTCTCCATCGCCGCGCTGAATACTCTCGGCTCCGGCGGCTCGACGATCGGCGTGATGGAGGCCGGCCATCTCACCGCCGACCGCATCATCGCGCTACTGCGTCACGTCAAAGGAACGACAGAGCTGGTCGCGCATCCCGGCATCGACGTCGACGCCTATCCGCACTGGAACTACGACTGGAACGGCGAGACCGCGGGTTTGTGCGATCCGCGCGTGCGCACGGCAATCGCGGAGCGAGGCATCGAGTTGGTGGGGCCTGGGGCGTCGGGTTAGCAACATCAAGCGCTCCACCTTGCCAAAGCACAGACAGGAGTGTCTGTGCCACACTGGCTCTCGCCAGTACCATCTTCACAACGGCAGGGTCAATGTGGCACAGACACTCTTGTCTGTGCTGCTGATGCTCGGGACGCATGCGAAATCGATGGAGTCGCGATTTCCCCGAGGGTTCAGCCGGGGTTGCGCAACTTGAGATCCTTCGTCGTCCTCCGGCGTTCCGCGCTTCGCGCTCCAACGCCTCCGGCAGCCTCAGGATGACAATCTCTGCGCCGGCGAGGACGCCAGCGCTCCTTTTCTCACTGCACCGGAATCCCTCGACTGAACTCCGAGGTCTGCGTCAGGAAGCCCTGCTCGATTCCCTCCGGCGCCGGTTTGGCGAAGCCAATGTAGTTCGAGCGCGTGTTCGTCGCGGTGACCCATTGGCCGGTCAGGTCGCCCTCGGCTTCGAAGTGGAAGTGCTCCGCGGGAGCAAAGACCGTCGTAACGCCGAGCGGCCTCTGACCTTCTCCGAAACCCGTCGGGTCCGCGGCGTCGCTGGCGTAGAGGTGGATCGTGAAATTGGTGACGCCGCTGCCGGATGTGTCGACATCTCCCTCGATGATCGTCTTGCCGGAGATCGGATCGTAGTGCGCGTTCGTCAGCACCGGCGAGGTGATGGTCGCGTTGAAATCGCCGCGCACGGATGCCGTCGGTCCGTCGAGACCGATGTCGATGCCGAGGAGGCGATTCGACCAGATGCGATTGTTGCGGATGCCGACGTCGTGAACGCCGCTGGCGACGGCCACGCCGGTCTCACCATTGAACGCGATCACGTTGCCGCCGAAGGCCGGATCGGAACTGCCGGTGAAGATGCCCGGACCGACGTCCGATCCGAAGCCGCCCACTCCGATGAAGACGCCGCTGTTGCCGTTCGGCAGCGGTGCGTCGCGATGCGCCTCGACGCCGATGCGATTGCTGCTGATGTTGAGACGCCCGCTCAGTCCGAAGATGCCGCTGAATGTATTGCCGGAGATCACACAATCATGAATGTTCGTGGCACCGCCGGTGCTGTTGAAGTCGTTGCCGTTCGGCACCGAGGTCCCGATGCCGCGCGAATTCGGATGCGGTTTGGTGCCGGTCGGATCGGTGCCGATGAAGAGGTGGTGAAGTTGCGTCTCCGGCAGTCCGGGGCACTTCGGCAGTTCCGGCGACCACAACACCGAAACGCCGTTGCGCAGGAAGCCGCCGATGGCGAGGTTGGCCAGTTCCGCGCTGCAACTCTGGATCAGTATCCCGTCGCCATCGACCGTGCCGCCGCCGCTGATTTCGATCTCCGGGCCGTCGGGATTCGCGTCGCCGAAGAATCCCGCCTGCGTCCCTCCATCGATGCGCACTCCTCGGGCGGTCACCGCCGGCAGGGGAGAGGCCACGCGAATCGTCTTCCACGGAGTTTGCGACGGCTCGGCGATGCGGAAGGCGATTGTCGGCGCGATCGTGGCCGCGTTCGCGTCGAGGATGGCCTGCCGCAGCGATCCCGCGCCCGAGTCCGCAGTCGTCGTCACGTACAACGTCGGATTGAGGTTTGTGCTCGCGTGGGCCGTATTCGACGACGGATCGAAATCGGTCTCGCGCTCAGTCGTCGTCGCGGTGAAGTCGATCTGGCCCGTTCCTAACGAAGGTGGCGCAAACAGCGTGACTACGAACGCGGGCACGCCGCCCTGCCCCATCACGTCGGAATGGCAGACCACGCGCCCGGCGGCCGGATTGCTGCAGCCGAACGGCAGCGTCTTGACGGCGACGTCGGGCCGGAATTCGACCGTCGTGTCGACGTCGTGCGCAAACACCGCGGAGAGGTTGTAGGTGTTGATCGTCAGCGGAAAGGGAAGCGAGAGATCGGTCTTGAACGGCGCGGTTAGCGACACCAGAACATCCGGATTCGGCGACAGATGCACGGTCACCGCGGCGCTGTTGTTCGTCGTGTTCGGATCGGGCGTGCTGCTCGTAACCGAAGCGGTCACCACCACATCTCCCGGCGTGTCGGGAAACAGCACCTCGATGCTGACGAACTTGCTGCCGACCTGCAGAGTGCCGTCGTTAAGCGGGCATCCGGTCGCACAAGCCCCGATCACATCTCCGCTACTTGCTGTCGCCGTGAGCACGACATCGCGTGCCGTATCCGGACCGTTATTGCGGACCGTAAAGAAGACGGAGCGCCGTACGCCGGCGACGATGGTCGTCGTGGTCGAAGGTTCGACGGTGACGCTCAAGTCGGCATCGGCGAGGAGGGAAAGTGCGGAGATCGAAATCAACAACGCCAGGAGAAGGGGTTTCATGGGAAAAGGCTCCTACCGCACTTCAATCGCCGGACTGAACTCTGACGTCTGCGTGAACAACAGCTCGTCGATTCCCTGCGGCTTGGCGAAGCCCTCATAGATCGCGCGGGTCAGCGTTGCGGAAACAAACTGTCCGGTCAGATCGCCGTCGACTGCGACGCGGAAGTGATGCGACGGCGGAATCGACGGGGGACCTGTCGGGATGCGGACGACGCCGACCGGCCGCTGCCCTTCGCCGAGGCCGGTCGGATCGGGAGCGTCGTTCGCGTAAACCTCGATCTCATCGTTGAAGGTACTTCCTCCGGTGAAGTCGCCTTCGATCACCGTTTGCCGGCTCACCGGATCGTAATGCGCTAGCGTGATCGCCGGCATCGTCACGACGCCGGGGCCTGTCTGCGTCGGACCATCCAGACCGATGTCGATACCCAGCAGCTTGTTGCCCCAGATCCGATTGTTGCGGATCGACACATAGCCCACGCCTCTCGCGACGGCCACGCCCATCTCACCGTTGAACGCGATCACGTTGCCGTCCTGACCGGGGGTGAAAGAGGCGAAGGCGACGGAGATGCCGACGTCGGAGCCGGATCCGCCGAGGCCGATGAAGACGCCGGCATTGCCGTTCGGCAGCGGATCGTCCGAGTGCGCCTTCACTCCGATGCGGTTTCTGGCAACCTTCAGCCGTCCCGACATCCCGAAGATGCCGCTGTGCAGGTTTCCCGAGATGACGCTGTCCGTGATGGTGACGGCGACGCTACTCGCGCTGCCGCCATTCTGGAACGACGTGCCGATTCCTCGGGCGTTGGGACGAGCAGTGAAGCCTGTCGCATCCGTCCCGATGAACAGGTGATGAAGAGCCGATCCGGTTCCGAAAGTACATTGAGTGGCGGTGGTAGGCACGACGGAGATTCCGTTGCGCACGAATCCATTGAGCGCGACGTTCGCGACCTCGGCACCGCAGTTCGTAACGACAAGACCGTCGCTATCGAGCGTGCCGCTGCCGGTGATCTCGATCTCCGGACCGTCCGGATTCGCGTCGCCGAAGAATGCAGTCTGCGTGGCGCCGTCGATGCGGATGTGCGGCGCCGTTGCCGGCGGCAGAGGCGAAGTCACGGCGATCGACTTCCATGCATTCGGCGACGGCTGCTCGATGTGAAACGCGATCGCGCAGCGGTCGCTCTCGCGGCACTGCGCATTCGTATCGAGGATCGCCTGCCGCAACGAGCCGCTGCCGTCGTTGTTCGTGTTGATGACGTAGAACGTCTTGTAAAGCGCCATCGTCTGCGTGACGGCATTCGAGACGGGATCGAAGTCGTGCTCGCGCTCCGTGACGACGGCTCTGAAGATGACCGAGCCTGGTCCCGAGCCTGGTCCATATCCTCCCGGCGCGATGAGCTGAATCGGAAAGTTCGGCCCCGGAGCATTGCCCGAGGGCGGCAGGGAATCGAGATGGCAGACGACGCGACCCGACGTTGGACTGCTGCAGCCGTCCGGCAGGGACTTCACCGTCACGCCTTCGCCGCTGAAGTCGACGGTCACTTCGACGTCATGCGCCGTGGTGTGCGAGCTGTTGCTCAGAAAAATGACGGCTGTGAACGGCAGCGACAGATCCTGGATGACCGGCACCGAGAGCGCGATGCCGAGGTCCGGATCGGCCGATACGGTCACAACGACCGAGGCGCTGTTGTTGGACGAATTCGGATCCGGCGTGCTGCTCGATGCCGTGGCGGAAAAAGTAAAGGTTCCATCCGTATCCGGCGCGACGAATAACACGCTCGCGTTTCGACTCTGACCGGCCGGGATGTCGCCCAGATTGCACGTGCAGGTATTCGGAACCGTGGACCCGATCGATAGCGCGACTGCAGTCGCTACCTCCGGCCCCTTGTTCTGAACCTGGAAAGAGACCCCTGTCGGGTAACCGGCGCGGACAGGCTGGGTTGGCGCGGAGGCGGTGATGACGAGATCGGCCGAGCCGAAGAGGAAAACGGGAAAAAGGATGAGCGCTGCAGTGATGGCGAGCGATTTCATGAGGTTCCTTATTAGCGGCTTCTGCGCCACGGCTTCAGGGAAGGTCCCTGCACTGGTATGGCGACGCTGAACTCCGAGGTTTGACTGCGAAAGCCTTGATCGCGCGTATTGGTGGCTGTGATCCATTGGCCGGCGAGATTGCCGTTCGCTTCGAAATGAAACGTCGATCCGGGAAGGATCACGCTCGCCACGCCGAGCGGCCGCTGCCCCTCGCCGAACCCGGACGGATCGAAGGCGTCGCTGGCGTAGAGATTCACTTTGAAATTGAATAAACGGCTCGAGCGGGGCGGCGGGATCGCGCCCTCGAGGATCGTCTTATTCGTAGCCGGATCGTAGTGGGCGAGCGTCAGAGTCGGAATGCTGATCGGATCGTCGGAGTTGGCCGCCGACGACATCGTTGGTCCGTCCTGGCCGATGTCGATGCCGAGGAGTCCGTTCGCCCACATCCGGTTGTTGCGGACGTTGACCTCGAACACGTTCGCGTCGACCGCGACCCCGTTTTCTCCGTTGAAGGCGATCACGTTGCCGCCCGTGCCCGGATCGAGCTGCGGAAGCAGGACCGCGGAACCTACATTCGATCCAAATGCGCCCGCGCCGATGACGACGCCATTGCCGCCGTTCGGCAGCGGCTCGTCGGCGTGCGCTTTGATGCCGATGCGGTTATTCGAAATCTCGAGTAGTCCGCTCGTCCCGAAAATGCCGTCGCCGGTGTTGCCGGAGATCACGCAATCGTGGATGCTTAGCGTGGAACCGATCGACAAAACACCGGCGTTCGGGATCGCGGAGCCGATGCCGTATCCATTCGGGCGCGCGGACGAACCGGTCGGATCGGTGCCGAGAAGAAGATTGTGCAACTCCCCATAACACCGCTGCCCGCTCGTGACGAAAATCGCGTTGCGGAGGAATCCGCCGATGGCGAGGTTCGCTACCTCGCTGAAGCACCCCGCAATGAGTAGTCCGTCGCCGGCGACGGTGCCGCCTCCGCTGATCTCGATCTCCGGACCGTCACGATTGGTGTCGCCGAAAAAGGCTGTCTGCGTCGATCCGTCGATGCGCAATCCGGGCGCTGTAATCGCCGGAAGAGGAGAGGCGACACGGATCGTCTTCCACGGTGTCTCCGACGCCTCGGAGATTCGGAACGCGATCGCGCACGGCTCATGGCCGGCGCAGTCCGCGTTCGCGTCGAGGATCGCCTGGCGCAGCGAGCCGGCGCCGTCGTTCGCGGTGGTCGAAACGTAGAAGGTGTCGAAGAGCGTCGATTGCGTCGAAGTCGTGTTCGACGCGGGATCGAAATCCGGCTCCCGTTCGGTGACCGAGGCCGTGAAAAGAATCGAGCCGCTGCCGTATGCGTGCGGCGCGTAGAACATTGGAATCAGAACCTCGAGTCTCTGCGCCGGCCTGGTGGCCATGTGACAGACGATCCGGCCGGCGGCAACGCTGCTGCAACCGGGCGGAAGCGACTGCACATCGACGTCGGGACGGAAGTTGACCGTGATGTCGACATCGTGCGCGTCAAATGCCGAAACGTTGTTGACGGAGATCGAAAGTGGGAACGGTAACGCCAGCTCCTGCTGCACCGGCGCACGCAGGAAAACGGTGAGGTCGGGATTCGTGGACACGGTCACTGTGCGCGTGGCGATGTTGTCGGTCGGATCCGAATCCTCGGTGTCGCTGCTGACCGTCGCCGTGACCGCGACCGGGCCGGCGGTAAGCGGTGCGATGACGGTCACGGTGTTCACCAGTGAGGTGTGGACGCCGATGTCGCCGAGCGAAAGCGGCGCCGTGTTTGCGTTTGTCGTCAGTACGGCGTTCTTCGCGATATCCGGCCCGAGGTTCTGAATCAGGAATCCGGGAGAGAACGGCAAACCGCCTTTGACCGGATCCTGGGAAAGGGTCGCAGTAATTCTGAGGTTGGCGGCCGCGAAAAGTGCTGGTGCAGCGAGAATAATCGCGATGGTGGCGAGCAGGGACTTCATCCGAATAAGTATATGCGAGGGTCTAGTTCACCGGAATCCCGCGGCTGAACTCCGAGGTCTGCGTGAGGAACCCCTGATTGATGCCTTCAGGTGCCGGTTTAGCGAAGCCGACGTAGTGCGAACGGGTGTTCGTGGCGGTAATCCATTGCCCGGTCAGATCGCCATCGGCTGCGAACTGAAAATGCGTGCCCGGTCCGAGCAACGTGACCGACCCGATCGACCGCTGCCCTTCGCCGTATCCGGAGGGATCAGCCGCATCACTCGCATAAATATTGACGCCCAGGCCGGTGATGGCGATGTTCTTCGTATCGGGGACATCGCCTTCGATGATCGTCTTGTTCGACACCGGGTCGAAGTGCGCATTCGTAAGCACCGGCGCATTGACAGGATCGCCAAACGTTCCCGGCGCGGATGCAGTGGGGCCGTCCAGTCCGACGTCGATGCCGAGGAGCTTGTTCGACCAGATCCGGTTGTTCCGAATTGCGACGTCCTTCACACCTGCGGCGATGGCCACGCCGGTTTCGCCGTTGAACGCGATCACGTTGGAGTCGGTGGTCAACGTGGGGAAACCCAAAAAGTCGGCGCCCACAACGGACCCATATCCACCCGTTCCGATGAAAACGCCGCTGGTGCCATTCGGCAGCGGCTCGTCCGTGCTTGCCTTCACGCCGATTCGGCTATTGGTGATGTTCAGGCGCCCGCTCAAGCCGAAGACGCCGCTGAAGGTATTGCCCGAGATCACGCAGTTTGCGATGTTTGTCGGCACTCCGGCGGAGTTGAAGTCGTTGCCGTTCGGTACCGAGGTGCCGATGCCGCGCGCATTCGGACGCGCGATGGTTCCGGTGGGATCGGTACCGATGAACAGGTGGTGCAACTCGGTCGTGTAGTAGTCCGTGCAGACGGAGGTTGGCGCCGTCACGGAAAGCCCATTCGCGCGGAAGCCGCCGATGGCGAGGTTCGCCACCTCGGCGCCGCAAGTCGCGAGGAGCAATCCATGACCGTCGACGGAACCGCCGCCGCTGATCTCGATGTCGGGTCCCGCCGGATTGGCGTCGCCGAAGAAGCCTCCCTGCGTTCCGCCATCGATGCGAACCGAATACGCGGTGACCGCCGGCAGGGGAGAAGTGACGCGGATCGTCTTCCAGGGAGTGGTCGACGGTTCATCGATGCGGAAAGCGATCATGGGTTGCAAATCCGAGGAGGCGTTTGCATCGAGGATCGCCTGGCGCAGCGATCCGGCGCCGGAGTCGGCGGTCGAGGTTACGTAAATCGTGAACCAGAGCTGCGTGCGCGTGCTCGTCGTGTTCGTCACCGGAGGCGCGCCGGGCGCGCGTTCGGTCGATGTGGCCGTGAACGGAATGTAGCCGTCGCCGTAGGAACGCGGCGCGAAGAGCGTGATCACGAACGGCGGCGCGTTGCCGCTCGGCGTGGCATCGGAGTGACAGACCACCTTGCCGGCGGCCGGATTGGTGCATCCGTCCGGCAATGTTTTCACCGCGACATCGGGACGGAACTCGATCGTCGTATCGACGTCGTGCACGGCAGAGGCGCGCTGGGTGCTGACGGTCAGCGCAAACGGAAAGGCCAGGTCGACTTTCAACGGCGCGAAGAGCCGCACGATGTCCTTGGGATTCGGCTCGATTCGCAACGTAGTGGCGAAGCCGTTGTTGTTGAGCTTCGGATCAGGCGTACTACTCGTGACCGAAACGACGAGACGCATGCTGGCAACCGTATCGGGGACGTCGAGCTCAGCGGTGAAGACCTGCGTACCGACGGGAACGTTGCCGACCGCACACCCCCTTGCGCACGGATTAATCACAGTTCCTAAGGAGGTCGTGAGCGTAAAAACGACGCTCTTCGCCTCGTCGGGACCGCCGTTGCGGATCGAGTACCGGATCGTATTGCGCGCGCCTCCGGCAAGAGTCGGGAAGTCAACCGCCGTGACGGAGAGATCCGCATCTGCGAACGCCGCGGTTGCAAGCAACGAAACGATGGCGGCGAGCAGGATGGTCTTCATGCGAAGTGCATACGGAGCCCGCCCGCTGCACGTCTATAATCCGCCGCCTCTATGACGAAGAAAATTGCTGTGATCCCGGGTGACGGGATCGGTCCCGAAGTCATCGACGCCGGAATGCGCGTCCTCAACCGCGTCAACGACGCCCGCAACCTCGGCCTCGAGTTCGTCCACTTCGGCTGGAACGCCGACGAGTATCTGCGCACCGGCATTTCGATTCCGCCCGGCGGCATGGACGACATCCGCAACAACTACGCGGCCGTCTACCTCGGCGCGTTCGGCGATCCGCGTGTCCCCGACATGAAGCACGCCGCCGACATCCTCCTCGGCATGCGCTTCCAGCTCGACCTCTACGTGAACTACCGCCCGGTCAAGCTGCTCAACGAGCGCCTCTGTCCGCTCAAAGGCAAAAGTGGTCAAGATGTTGACTTTGTCATCTTCCGCGAAAACACGGAAGGCGCCTACGTCGGCATGGGCGGCAATTTCAAGAAGGGGACGAGCGAGGAGATCGCGATCCAAGAGGATGTGTCGACCCGCAAGGGAGTCGAACGGATCATCCGCTACGCCTTCGAATTCGCGAAGAAGACCGGCCGCAAATCCGTCTGCATGTCCGACAAGAACAACGTGATGCGCTTCGGCGGCGATCTCTGGCTGCGCACGTTCGAAGAGGTGGCGAAGGACTTCCCCGAAATCGAACACTTCCACATGTTCGTCGACGCCCTGACCATGCAACTGGTCCGCGCGCCGGAGATGTTCGACGTGATCGTGACCAACAACATGTTCGGCGACATCGTCACCGACCTCGGCGCCGCGCTTCAGGGCGGCTTGGGGATGGCCGCCTCCGGCAACATCCACCCCGGCAAAGTCTCCCTCTTCGAACCAATCCACGGCTCGGCGCCAAAGTACGCCGGCAAAGACGTAGCGAACCCGATCGGCGCCATCCTCACCGCCGCAATGATGCTCGAATACCTCGGCCACACGAACGAAGCCGATCTCATCGAACGCGCGGTCATCGCCGCCATCGACTCCAACGAAACCACCCACGACCTCGGCGGAAACTTAGGAACGAAGGCGGCGGGGGAGGCGATCCTGCAGCGTCTCGAGCTCTAGCGCAACCACCGCTCGCACAGCCGGTACGCGACGTGCTTTAGGACATTGCGATGGCGAACATCGAGCTTGGAATCGACCGGCTCCTCCGCGAGCGCAGCATTGCCGGCCAGCGCGTCGGCCTTCTCACGAATTACGCGAGCTTCACATCGGATGACCGGCGAACGGTAGAAGCGATCCACGATGCCGGGCCGAAATCGATGCTCATCTTCGGCCCGGAGCACGGCTTCTGGGGCGAGGTTCAGTACATGGAGACCGGCACCACGGAGTCGTATCGCGGCATTCCGGTGGCCTCGATGTACGGCGGCGACTCGGCGCACCATCTCTTCCCGACGCCGAAGGACGTGGCGTCGCTCGACCTGCTCATCGTCGACCTGCAGGACGTCGGCGCCCGCTACTACACGTTTTACGCGTCGATGCTCAATTGCATGCACGTCGCGGCGGCTGTCGGTACGCCGGTCATCGTCCTCGATCGCCCCAACCCGATCAACGGTGTCACCGTCGAGGGAAATCTGCTGCGGACGCCGTTCATCAGCTTCGTCGGGCAGTATCCGATTCCCAATCGGCACGGCCTCACCATCGGTGAGCTGGCGGTCTACCTGAACGAGACGCAGCAGGTCGGCTGCGATTTGACCGTGGTCTGGATGAACGGCTGGACCCGCGGCATGTGGTGGGACGATACCGGTCTGCATTGGACCAACCCATCGCCGAACCTGGCGCACTTCGAGACGGCGATCGTTTATCCCGGGATGTGCCTCTTCGAAGGAACCCAGATCAGCGAAGGGCGAGGCACCACGCGGCCATTCGAGATGTTCGGCGCGCCGTGGCTCGACGGTTTCCGGCTGGCGGACGAGCTCAACGCGCGCGAGCTCCCCGGCGTGCAGTTCACGCCGTTCGTCTTCCTTCCGCAGTTCGAAAAACATGCGCAGCAGCGTTGCTTCGGGGCGCGTCTCATCGTCACCGACCGCGAGGCGCTTCGTTCTCTCGACGTCGCTGCCTGGGCCATCAAGCTCGTGCACGACAGCGATCCGGAGCGTTTCCGCTGGCGCGAGACGATGTATGAATTCGCGAATTGCTCCGCCATCGATGCGCTCACCGGCGGCGTCGCATTCCGTTCCATCATCGACACCGGCGGCGATCTCCCGCCGCTGCTCGACCGCTGGCGTGAAGAGGCGACCGCCTTCGCTGAGTCGAAGCGCGCGGTCGAACACGCCGGCTATGCTGCCGGGGAGCAGGAACCCGAGCGCGCGCTTCAGCTCGTGTAGCCATCGACGGTAACGAAACCACCAACGGCCTGGGAGGCGATACTGTAGCGGCTGGAGTTACAGACGCGATGAGCCTGATCGACTGGTCCGATCCCGACGAAATGCTCGGCCTCCTCATCGATTACGTGGACGACGAAGCCATCTCCTCCCACGACGCCGCACGATCGAATTTCCTGCACGAGTTGTCGAGAGAGCTCGCCATCGTCGCCGACCGACGCTTCACATCCGCCGCCCGGATCGAACAAACCCTCCGCGAACTTCACGACTCGCAACCCCCGGAGTTCGCGGCCGACGAAGTCATGACCCACATGGAAGCCTGCATCGAAGAGCTTCATCGCATCGGCAGCGTGGGCAGCGCCGGCGCGTAAACGCCGCTCCAAGGGGCTGGATGAACGTGACACCAACGGCTGGCGAGAGCGCGGCGTCGGCGTTTGACACGTATGCGAGTCACGCGGCTCCATGTCGACGCGGCTTCTTCTCACATGACTATCAGAAAACGTTGATATTGAGGTGACAACGTGACGTATTGATACGACAGGCGGGTGGCATCGATGTGACCGCGTGACGTATCGATATGTGGGGCGGTTGATATCGAGGTGACAGCGTGACGTATTGATATGAGGGGCGGTTGATATCGATGTGACCCGCGTGACGTATCGATATGAGCGGCGGGTGATATCGATGTGAACCGCATGACGCATCAATATCAGCGGCTGATCGATCGATGTGACCGCGTGACATACCGATAGCTGCGGCCAGTGATTCGATGGAACCGCGTGACGTATCGATGTGAGGGGCGGACGATATCGATGCTTCCGCATGACGCATCAATATCAGCGGCTGATCGATCGATGTGACCGCGTGACATACGGATAGCTCCGGCCAGCGATTCGATGGGACCCGATGATTCCAATTCGCCGATCGCCGCAATCCAGATCGCTGCCGGCCAGTATTTCGGAAAGCGCCTGCGCCAGCTCCGCCTCGAAGCCGGCTGGACGCAGGAGCAGTTTCGCTGAAACCGCCGGTATCACGACGACCTACACGAGCGATCTGGAGCGAGGCACGAAAGTCCCGAGCTTAACGATCCTGTTGCGGATCAGTCGTGCGTTTCGAATGTCGGTTGCTGATCTGCTGTCAGAGTTCACGCTGTCCCGATCGATCTTTCGTCTTGCCGCCGATCAGTGTGCGATTGCGGTTCCCCCACATTCGCCGAGAGAACGTGTCTTGAGCGTCGACCGGGGCGAATTTCCCTTTTCGGTCACTCTCAATACAGCGTGTCCGTTCTTCGTGCGCCGCCTGGTGTCACGAGCCAATCCGCTCACAGCAACATAAAGGGAAGCCCGACGATGGCGAAACACGATGTGAAGTTCGAGATCCCTTCGGCAACGCTGGGTAATTCGGATGTCGTCTTCGAGATCAGGCGAAACGACAAGCTTCTGGGAAAACTCGAGGTCTCAAAGGGTGCCATCGTCTGGGTTCGGAGTCATTCAAAAGGCGCGAAGTTTCGCCTGTTCTGGAAGGATTTTGACCTCCTCATGGAAGACAGAGGGGAGAAGGTTGGCGTGTAGCGCGTCATTCATGAAGCCGTAGAACTTATGTACTCATAGGAGGCATACCGATGGGAATCCCGAGTCGCGTCAGTGAACGCTTAGCGTCCGGTCTCAAACGATTTCAGCCAATCCTGGCGTCGGCGAAGTCGCGCGATGTGAACGAGTCTGATACGTCGATGATCGTGACCGACATGCTGGCCGACATCTTCGGCTACGACAAGTACAACGAGGTGACTCGCGAGTTGGCGATCCGAGGCACACACTGCGATCTGGCCACCCGCATCGACGGCAAACTGCAGATACTGATCGAGGTGAAGGCGATCGGGCTGGAACTCAAGGATGGTCACGCCCGGCAGGCGGTCGATTACGCGGCAAACCAGGGCGTCGAATGGGTTGCGCTGACGAACGGATCCGTCTGGCGGGTGTTTCGTGTTCTCTTCGGTAAGCCGATCGATACGGAATTGGTCCTAGACCTCGACTTTCTCGCGCTGAATCACAAGAGTGCGACCCAACTGGAAAGCCTCTATCTGCTCACGCGCGAAAGCATGCTGAAGTCGGGTCTTTACGCATACCACGACCACCTGCAGGCCACGAACAAGTTCTACCTGGCAGCGATCGTCTTGAGCGATCCCGTCATCGACACGATCCGACGTGAATTGCGCCGCGTATCGGAAGCGAAAGTCGACTCGGATGAACTGAGATCCCTGCTGCGAGAAGAGGTCATGAAACGTGACGTCTTCGAAGGTGAAAAGGCAGAAGCGGCTCAGAAGAAGGTGTCTAAATCTGCCGGCAAGATGCTTCGCATTCGGCGGGAAAGCGACGAGCCACTAGTGGAGGATTCCATCCCACGGCTGGTGCCTGCCCCGAGAGCGGAAAGTCAGTGACACCGCTATAACCGGAATGAACGATGGCGCCCTCGCGGCGGAAGGCATGTCCGTAACGTTCATCGGGATCGATGCGTCGTGGAAGGCCACGAACCCCTCTGGCGTCGCCATCGCCGAGGGAACTATTGCCGAGGCGACAATTGTCCGGTTGGTGCACGCGGCGACGCATGACGATGTGGCCGATATCGTGAAGGAGTATCGATCGGAAAACGCGACGATTGTCGCGATTGATGCTCCGTTGGTGGTGACGAATCCGGAAGGTTGTCGCGAGTGCGAGAGGCACATCGGACGGGCCTTCAGCCGCTTCCATGCGTCGGCGCATACGATGAATCGACCGAGGTTTGAGAGGTACGGGTTGGGGAGACTCGTCGAGGGTCTGGAGAAGCTTGGATTTCGGCACGGTGTCGAGGGAGATGAAGTCCATGCGGGCGGGTTGCGCATGTTCGAGGTCTATCCGCATCCGGCTCACATCCGGCTTTTCGACCGCAGCAACATCATTCGATACAAGAAGGGGCGCGTTGCGCAGAAGCGCCTCGGCCTCGGAGAGCTTCGGAATCTGACGGCGGAACTGGCGGCGCCCGATCGTGATCCGCGGCTCGATCCGGGCATTGAGGGTGCCTCCTTCCTCGCGCAGGATCTTTCGAATTTGAAAGGGCAGTCCCTGAAACGATACGAAGACATGCTCGATGCATGGCTTTGCGCCTATCTGGCAATGCATCTTGCGCGATGGGGAAAGGGAGGCAACCAGGTGTTTGGCACGCGCGAAGATGGATACATCGTTGTACCGAAGAAGGTGGGGACTTTCTGATGAGCCGGAGAGGTCGGACGCCGGGCGCGATTGCTGCCTCGATTCCCGCGCTGAGCGGGCCCCCGATGTGGCAGGAGATCCTGAGGCACTACGACCAAACCCATTCCGGCGACGCTGTGGAAGAGATTGCGTGGTTCCAAGAACAACCTTCCCTACGGCAGGCGATCGAAACGGCTGCCCGCGCCATCAAAAAGGATCGGAAGAGGTATGACCACCAATGCCGCGTTTGGCGCTCGGCTATCCCGCAGGCAATCGCAGCGTTGCTGGCACTAGAAGATCGGATCGCCCGAGTTGAGTCGTTTGACGAGTTGTTGCGCCTCATCACGGAGCAGCTCCGCGATATCCCTGGCATCGGCGAGTTGTATTACTACGACACCGCTTTCCGGATCGGAGTCTATCTCGGTGTCTATCCAACTCGGGTCTACCTGCACGCAGGAACGCGTGTGGGAGCACGAAAGCTTCAGCCACCGGTCGACCATCGGAAGGATGCCCTGGATATAGGCGAGTTACCGCCGGACTTACGCGCACGTCCGCCTTACACAATAGAGAACATTCTCTGTATCTATGCGGACCGGTTGGGCGGGAACTCCGATGACACTCTTCGCCCGCGACGCCGCAAGCGGTGCTGAGGCGTGGTGCCCGTATCATGACGGCATGATCGTTCGCGTGATCGCCATTCTTTCCGTCGCGCTTGTCAGTAGTGCGTTTGCTGCCGAGACGGTTGATCCCAAGGCGGAGTACTACCGCTGTACCGAGGCGGCGACGACGCCGAAGATGGATTCGAAGGAAGCCATCGCTGCATGTAGGGGTCCGGCCGGAACGGGTGCGCCCGGCGCGCAATATGCGTTGGCTCTCCTTCTTCTGAAAACGGCCAAGGACGAGGTCGTGCCAGAGGCGACGGCGTTGCTGGAAAAGGCCGCGGCTTCGGGACACGCTGGTGCCGCGTACGCGCTGGCAATGCTTCTCGACCGGAAGAAGGATCCGGCACTGCGCGAGAGGACGGGGCAACTTCTGAGGGCATCTGCGTGTGGCGACTACCCGACGGCGTTAGAGGCATTGAAAATCGCGGGGGGCACGAAGGAGCAGTTGCGCTGTCCTCCCCGGGCCGATGCCGATTTTTCCGGTCAGTGGACCGGTAAGTTGCACTGGACGATCGTCTCGAAGCCGAACAACACCGAGTTCGAAATGAAGGTGGTCATAAATGGCGCGGCGGTAAGCGTTTTTACTCAGGGCGAAAAGGATTTTGTCGAGGTAAAGCCTGGTAAATGGCGGATGACACAGCTCGAGCAGACGGCAATCCTGACGGCACTCGATGAAGGCTCCGACCTTGACGGCGTCTGGATCGAAGCATGGGACATTCATCTGTTGCGCATCAGTCCGGACGAGGCGGTGATCAACTTCATACGCGCCGTGGACAATCGCGATATGCCGGCATCATTGAGTTGGAAGACGTTCACGGTCGTTGCTCAGGGCCGCGCGCGCCTGGCGGCGAAGTGACCGATCCTCGGAGAGGCCTTCATCCGCAGATGACGCAGATTTGCGCAGATGAAGCAACCGCAGAGCACTGTTAAAATCACCCGACACGAATATGGACATGTCACTCGCGACTTGCTGGGATTGCCCGCCAACATTCGTGGAATCGTTTGGCTCGCTCTTCGTCGGGTTGCTCCTGCTGTTGATCGCGGTTGTCCTTCGCAGGAACCATTTCGTCGCAGTCCGTGCGCTCGGCGCGGTGATCGTGTTCGTTGCGATCGCCTGGTTACTCCTGTCGGCGTATGCAAGCTGGCGATTCGGCGTCGCATGGGAGGAGCAGGACTATCACTCGTCGATTGTACTAACGATGCTGTTCATGGCCACGCCGCTCGTGTTCTTGCTTGCCGTCGGCACGCTGGCCTTTCGCCGCTGTCGACATGCTGGCTAGCTCTGCGCTGCGCGAACTGCGAACGCCAACCTCGGGAATGACCGGCGGCGGTATGCTGTCGAACCTAGTCCTGGTGGTTGATTGAATCCCAACGAACATTCGAAGGAGAACGTGTGAAGAAATTCTTGATTGGAATCCTGGCCCTCACCGCTACGACGGCGGTGTTTGGTGCCGAGGGGATGTGGATGCCGCAGCAGATTCCGTCTCTGGCGGCGGAGTTGAAGAAGGCGGGGTTGAAGATCGATCCGCAGCGGTTCGCGGACCTCACCGGCGACCCGATGGGCGCGGTCATCTCGCTCGGCGGATGCAGCGCGTCGTTCGTCTCGCCCGAGGGGCTCGTGGTCACGAATCATCACTGCGGATTCGGAGCGTTGCAGTTCAACTCCACGCCGCAGCGCGACCTCATCACCAACGGCTTTCTGGCGAAGACGAAGGACGAAGAGCTGCCGGCCGGTCCGGGATCGCGCATCTTCGTCACCACGAACATCGAAGACGTCACGGCGCGCGTTTCGGGCAACGTGCCGGCGTCGCTGTCGAACATCGATCGCGAGAAGGCGATCGACCGCAACGTCAAGACGCTCGTCGACGAGTGCGAGAAGCCGGGCGGCGTTCGTTGCCGCGTGGCCTCGTTCTTCGAAGGCTCGCAGTACCTGCGTACGACGCAGATGGAAATCCGCGACGTCCGCCTCGTCTACGCGCCGGCCCTCGGCATCGGCGACTTCGGCGGCGAGACCGACAACTGGATGTGGCCGCGCCACACCGGCGACTGGTCGTACCTGCGCGCGTACGTCGGCAAGGACGGCAAGCCGGCCGACTTCTCGAAGGACAACGTGCCGTATCACCCGGCGCACATCCTCAAGGTTTCGACCGAGAGCGTGAACCCGGGCGACTTCGTCTTGGTGGCCGGTTATCCCGGCCGCACGTTCCGCTATCGCACCGCGGCGGAAGTCGGAAACATGCAGAGTTACAGCTATCCGACGACGGTGAAGTACGCCACGGACCTCAACAACATCCTTCGCGACCTCGGCAAGAACAACAAGGCCGTCGAGATCGCGAACGCGAGCCGAATCAAGGGCAACGACAACGTGCTGAAGAACTACACCGGCACGCTGACCGGCTTCAACAACTTCCACATCGTCGCGCAGCGCCAGAAGCGGGAAGCCGACCTGGCCGCGTACATCGCCTCGCATCCCGATGCCGCAAAGTACAAAGACGTGATGAATCAGATCAACGCGCTGCAGCAGCAGTCGATCGCCAATGAGCAGCGCGACACGGTGCTGAACTGGATCGTGCGCAGCTCGCCGATGCTGGCGCAGGCGTTCACGCTCAATCGTCTTTCGATGGAGAAGGCCAAGACGGCGGACATCGATCGCGAGTCCGGATTCCAGCAGCGCGACTGGCCGCGCATCACCGAGGGCGTGAACCGGGCGCAGAAGAGCCTCGAGCCGAACAGCGACCGCGCCGGGCTGCGCTACTTCCTCAACGAATCGCAGAAGCTTCCGGCTGGACAGCGCATCGCTCCGATCGATGAAGCGATCGCGAAAGCGGGCGGCATCGAGCCGTTCCTCGATCAGCTCTACGCAAATACGAAGATCGGCGAGCTCTCCGCGCGCAAGGCGATGATGGACGAAACGACGGCGCAGCTTGCCGCGCGCAATGACGCGATGCTCAATCTTGCCGCGGCCATCACGCCGCTCTCGCTCGACATCGAGCGCCAACAGAAAGAGCTCGGCGGCGCGATGTCGCGCATCCGTCCGATGTACATGGACGCGTTGCGCGCTTCGAGCGGCGGCCGTCTCTATCCCGACGCGAACGGGACGCTGCGCATCACGTTTGGAAAAGTCGAGGGCTATGTCCCGCGCGATGGCGTGGCGTACACGCCGCAGACGACTCTCAGCGGCATCCTGGCCAAGAACACGGCCTCGGGTGAATTTGACGCGCCGAAGGCGGAGCTCGACGCGATCCGCGCCAACAAGACGGCGGGTTACGTCGATCCGAAGCTCGGCGCGGTTCCGGTCGACTTCCTTTCCACGGTCGATACGACTGGCGGCAACTCGGGATCGCCGACGTTGAACGCAAAAGGTGAGCTGTGCGGCCTGCTCTTCGACGGCACGTATGAATCGCTCGGGTCCGACTTCGTCGTCGATCCGAGCATCACCCGCTCGATTCACGTCGACGCGGTCTACATGCTCTGGGTCATGGACGCCGTCGACGGCGCGCACAACCTGCTGCGCGAGATGAACGTGCCGGTGCACTACGGCAATGCATCCACCCCGGCCACTGGGCGGTAGACGCAAAGATCGTTAGTTGTAAAACCGGCGGCGCTGGGCAACCAGCGCCGCCGATTTTTTGCACGCGGCGAGACGCCGAAGGCGCCGAATCTACGTCGCCGGATGGCGACTCGGAGGGTAGCCGGTGGTCGCACGCGAAGCGGCAGACCACCGGATCATGTGCGGCGCGGAATCCGACTCCGGCAGGAGTCGCGTATCAAATACCAACCGCCGTGAATCCCCTCCGCGACCGCTGCCGCGGTCGGAAAATCGGGACGTTCGTAAATCCGGTGGTCTCGTGCTTCGCACGCGACCACCGGCTACCCTACGAGACGCCTGCCGGCGTCGTAATCAGGTCGCGATACCGGCGTCGATCAGGCGCGTGCTTCAGAGCGCGAGCCACAGTTCGCTGAAACCAAACCAACCTGAAACCGTAAATCGCACTGTTGGCGGCGCCTTGGGCAACTACCGCAGCCGGCCGTGCCGGCCGGCTCTGCTATCATTCGCCGCTCATTCGATGACACAGAAAAAAGGTTGGGGCTCGACGGTGGCCGGATGGTTCATCGTGCAGGATCCGACGACGGCGTCCGCTGACGACGGCTACAACCCCGATTCCGGCGTCCCTTCCGACGACGCCGTTCCGTCGTCCACTTCGCAGCCGCCGCTCGACGTCTTCAAGACTGCGCCGCCCGAGGCGCCCGGAGGGCAGGTCGATTTCGACAACGTCTTCGAGGCGGCCGGAATCGACTCCGAACAGCGCGAGCGAGTCAGCCGCACGCTGTCGCTGTTGACTGATCTTCCGCCCGGCACGGACGAAGTCGTCAAAAAGCAGATCGTTATGGCTTCGCTACGCGCGTTCAACGTGCCGGTGGAGAAGATCATCGAGAGCGGTGCGCAGGAGTTGCAGGCGCTCGAAGCGTACATTCGCGCCGGCGCCTCCGACGTCGAGAAAGTCACCACCGAGGCCGATCAACGGATCAAACAGCACGAAGACGAGATCGCCAGACTGAAGATCGTCATGCAACAGCGCGTCGAAGAGCAGAACAAAGTCATGGCGAGCTGCAATACGAAAAAGCTCGAAGTGCAGAAGGTGCTCGAATTCTTCGGGCAGGAAGCCGTAGCGAAAGTCGTCCGCGAATCGCCGAAGCTCCAGGAACCTTCCCACTAGACCGCGAAAGGACCGACAGCCATGGGTGTGATTTCCCGCATCGCCAATCTCTGGAGAGGCTTTCTCTCGATCTGGATCTCGGACATCGAGAAGGAACATCCGGAGATCGCCTACGAAAACGCCATCAACTCGATGGTGACGAAGTACGCGCGTCTCAAGAGCGCAACCGCGGCCATCATTCGGCGCCGCGAAGAGATCGACGAGCGCTATCAGGCCGCTACGAAAGAGCTGGCGCAGACCGAGGCCGAGCTGAACACCGCCGTCTCGACGAATCAGGACGATCTCGCCGTCATCCTCATCCAGAAAAAGAATCAGCTCACCAACGACATCACCGACATGAAGGGCGAGATGGAGACGGCCAAGAACGACGCCGACTCCGCGAAGACGTCGCTCCTCTCCGTGCAGACCGAGATCCGCAAGTTGAAAGCGGAGCGCGACACGATGCTGGCCAAGATGCAGTCCGCGCAGGCGCGCATCAACATCCAGGAGCAGCTCGACGGCCTTTCCGTCGATGAGGAAGTGCGCGCGCTGGACACGGTCCGCACCCACATCAAAAACACGATCGCCGAAGCGAACCTCGGCAAGGAGCTGGCCGATTCGTCGCTCGACTCGCGGCTCTCGAAACTTCGTTCCGAGGTCGGCGACGTTCAGGCGCGCGAAGAGCTGGCCGCCATCAAAGCCCGCAAAGCCGCGCAGCAGGGGCAGTCGCAGAAGACCATGTGATCGTAATGCTCGCGGCGCGAGGGCGCGATTACCTATCCCTCGACCACCGGACCAACTTCTGAGGAAGTGAGGAACTCATGCGTCTGACACCGTTTGCCAAAGCGTTCATCACCATCGTCATCCTGGGCGTCGTCGGCTACGCGGCCTGGCACTACAAAGGCCACGAGCTGCGCAAGTGGGCCACCGGCTCCGACAAGACCGCGACCGCCACTGGAACGGCGGACAACTCCGCCGACTTCAACGCGCTCAAGAATGCGCCGTCCGATCCCGGCCGCGACGCCGGCTCAAACGGCGTGCAGGCCGTCGGTCTCTCCGGCAGCGGCAAGCTGAATCGCACGCTGGTCGTGGCCATCAACACCTGGGCCGGTCATGCGCCCGGCATCGTCTTCAACGACGGACTCGAGTCCGGACCGGGATCGCAGTACCGCAAGCGCTTCAACATGGACGTCAAGTTCGTGCTGATCGAGGACCCTGCCGCGAAGCTGGCCGCATTCCGCAAGGGCGACGTCGACATCATGTGGAACACGGTCGACAACTGGGCGCGCGAAGCGTCGATTCTCGCGGAGAACAATCAGAAGGCGCGCTCGATCGTGATGCAGGACTGGTCGCGCGGCGGAGACGGCATCGTCTCGTTGGCGTCGATCACGTCGATCGAAGGGCTTAAGGGCCACAAGATCGCCTGCACGCAGTTCACGCCGTCGCACTTTTTGATTCTGTACCTGCTCTCGCAGTCGGGACTATCGCCGGCCGATCGCGCCGACGTCGAGAAGAACATCATCTTCACGCAGGACGCGCCGGCTGCCGCGGCGATGTTCAAGGCCAAGCAAGTCGACGCTGCCGTCACCTGGGAACCGGATCTTTCCGCCGCGGTGACCGCGCGCGGCGACGAGGCGCACGTGCTCGTATCGACGTCTGCGGCCACCAACATCATCGCCGACACGCTCTGCGCGCGACAGGACGTGATCGACAAGGCGCCCGAGACGATGCGCGATTTCGTGCACGGCTGGTTCGAAGGCATCGAGATGATCAAGAGGGATCCGGCGGCCGCCTACAACACCGTCGGCCACGCGCTCAAGCTCGATACCGACACCGTCAGCGGCATGCTCTCCGGCCTCAAGCTGACGCCGTACGCCGACAACGCGCAGTTCTACGGCCTCACCGGCGGCAAGGCGCACTACGAGACGCTGTTCGATACGGCGTTCGTGATTTGGCGCAAGAAGGGACTCGTGACGCGTCCGGTCGAAGCGAAGGATTGGGCGGACACGCGTTTCATCCAGGCGCTCGCTGCCGAATATCCCGGCGCCACCGTCAATGAGCCGAAGGTCGCGGCGAAGGCTCCCTCGGCGAGCGATCGCGCCATCATCAACAAACAGATCCAGATTCACTTCACGCCCGGCTCCGACGAGATCATGGCCGGTTCCGAGTTCGTCCTCGACGCCCTCGGCGAGACGATGACGTCGTTCGGCAACACGTACCTGCGCGTCGAAGGCAACACCGATGCGACGGGCAACGCCACGCAGAACCTGACGCTCTCGGAACGCCGCGCGCTGGCGGTGAAGAACTACGTCCTCAAGAACTTCCCGAACGTCGATCCGAACCGCTTCCAGACCATCGGCCACGGCTCGAAGAATCCAATCGCCGAGAATCAGACCGAGGCGGGAAGGCAGCTCAATCGCCGCACGGACATCAAGGTCGTGTTGACGACGGAGAAGTAGGAAGGGGAGTTGGGGGGTAGGGAGTAGGGAGTGGAAAAAGATTTTTCTCCCACACCCTACACCCCACTTCCTACTCCCCAAAAACCATGACCCAGCACAAAGCGTCCATCTGGTCCATCCGCCAGCCGGTTCCCCGCGCGACGGCCACCATGCTCAGCATCGTGATGCCGGTGCTCGTCCTCGGCGTCTGGTGCGTGATCAGCTACGGCGGCCTCGCGCCGGCCGACTTTTTGCCGTCGCCGACGGAAGTCGTCCGCGGCACGCTGCAACTTTTCCTGCAATACGACCTCTGGACCGCGATCGTGATCTCGACGCGGCGCATCGTGATGGCGTTCCTGCTGGCCTCCGCGGTTGCACTGCCGCTCGGCGTGCTGATGGGCGCGTTCACGCCGATTCACAATCTCTTCGAATCGATCATGGCGCCGCTGCGCTACATGCCGATCTCCGCCTTCATCCCGCTGCTGATTCTCTGGTTCGGGATTTACGAGAAACAGAAGATCGCCTTCCTCTTCCTAGGAGTCTTCGTCTATCTGCTGCCGGTGGTCGTCTCCGCGATTCGTGGCGTGCCTGAGGAGTTGGTGCAGACGTCTTTGACCCTCGGCGCGAGCCGCATGCAGGTCATCCGAACGGTTCTCCTACCTGCCGCGTTGCCGGAGATCTTCGACTCCTTCCGCGTCATGAACGCGATCTCGTGGACGTACGTGATCCTCGCCGAGGCCGTGAACCCGGAGCATGGATTGGGATACATGGTCGAGCTGGCGCGCACGCATCAAAAAGCGAGTTGGTCGTTCGCCGGATTGATCGTCATCGGCGGCATCGGCATCATCACCGATCAGCTCATCCGCACGGTGTCGATGTTTCTCTTCCGCTGGCGGGAGGACGAGCTGTGAGCGACGAAACTCCCGAGAAGTCGACGCCGCAAGCCGGCGAGCCGGGTACCGTCGCCGTCACCGTCGAAGGAAAAAAAGGCGCGCCCGCGACGTACAAGGCCTCACTCACCAGCGAGGCCCCAAAGCTGCGCATCAAAGACCTCGGCGTGACCTACATCGATCGCCACGGACGCTCCACCGAAGCGGTCCGCGAGGTGAGCCTCGACATCATCGACAAGCCCGGCATCGGCGAAGTGGTCGTGTTCCTCGGCCCATCCGGCTGCGGCAAATCGACGATTCTGAAATCCGTGGCCGGCCTCCTTCCGCCGACGCGTGGCGAGGTGCTCGTGGAAGGTCAGCCGGTCACCGGCGTCGGCCGCGATCGAGGCATGGTCTTCCAGGCCTACACATCCTTCGGCTGGCTGACCGTCCGCGAGAATGTCGAATACGGCCTGCGCCTACGCTCGATCCCGCGCGACGAACGCCGCAAGCTATCGGACAAATACCTGAAGTCCGTCGGCCTCGACGAATTCGCCGATCACTATCCGAAAGACCTCAGCGGCGGCATGAAACAGCGCGTAGCGATCGCGCGAACGCTGATCAATCAACCGAAACTAGTCCTGATGGACGAACCCTTCGGCGCCCTCGACCCCCAAACCCGCTGGGGCATGCAAAGCCTCCTCCTCGACGTCTCCCGCTCCGAAGACAACACCATCCTCTTCGTCACCCACGACGTCTCCGAAGCCGTCTACCTCGCCGACACGATCTACGTCCTCGCCCCCCGTCCCACCCACATCCTCCACCGCATCGACGTCCCCTTCTTCGCCAACCGCGATATCGGGTTGAAGTCGTCCACGGAGTTCCGGAACGTGGAAAAGAAGCTGCTGGATTTGCTGTATTCGCCGGCGGGGTGAGTGGCGGTAGCGAGAAGCGTTTTCGCGCATGCGCGGGAGCGATTAGGTTAACGTCTACCGATGCCCCATAACGCCGACGTCCTGATCGTCACCGTCACCGAGGTCGAAAGCCACGCCGTGATGGATGTCTTCCGCGAAGCGACAGGGAGGGACGCGACCCCCAAGGTGATCGCAGGTGAGCTTTATCTCGACTTTGGCGAGATCAATGGCAGTCGCGTCTTCATGGCGCTTTCGGGTATGGGCTCGGGCGGCGTCGGCGGCTCTCAGGAACGAGTTCGCAAAGCCATCGAAGCGCTCTCTCCTGCCGGCGTGATCATGATTGGCATCGCATTCGGCATCAATGAAAATAAGCAGGCGATCGGCGACGTGCTCGTTTCCGAGCGCCTCATGTTGTATGACCTTCAGCGTCGCGGAACGAACGAAGCGGACGGCACGCTTCACATCATTCCGCGCGGCGACCGCCCTTCCTCTTCGCCCTGGCTCTTCAACTGGTTTCGGATCGCGAGCTTGAAGTGGGACCAAGCCAAGGTTCGATTGGGTCTTGTTTTGTCTGGCGAACATCTCGTCGACAACATCGACTATCGACGCGAGTTGCTCGCGCTCGAAAACGAGGCGATCGGCGGAGAGATGGAAGGTGCGGGACTCTACGTCGCCTGTCAGAACAACAAGGTTGACTGGATCCTGATCAAAGCCATCTGCGACTGGGCCGATGGCAACAAAGAGGTCGATCGGGAGGCGCGTCAGAAGAAGGCGGCCCATAATGCCGCCGCCTTCGTGTTGCATGCGCTGCAGCAGGCACCTCTCAAACTGATCCGAAGCGAAACGCCGTCGCAGGGCCCGATTGCGATCGAGCCGCGAAATCCCGTCCCCTCCTCCCTTCCGACGCAGCCGTATTTTTTCGGACGCGACAAGGAGCTCGCAGTCATCGCAGAGGCGATTTCGCCTGAGGCGCGTACCTGGGGTGCGTTGATCGACGGTCCCGGCGGTATCGGCAAGACCGCACTCGCCGTTCGTGCCGGCCACCTCGCGCCGGACAAGGATTTTGGGCGAAAGATCTTCCTCTCCGCAAAGGTCCGCGAGCTGACGCCGGCGGGAGAGCAGAAGCTCGAAGATTTCATGCTCCCGAATTACACGGCCTTGCTCACCGAACTAGGACGGGAGCTCGGCGATGAAGACATCGGAAAGACCGACCCCAACGTGCGCGCGGCCGAAGTGCGGCGCACTCTGACCGATGTGAGGGCGCTCATCGTCGTGGACAATGTCGAGACCTTCGCAGAGCCGGAGCGAGTGCGGCTTTATCAGTTCCTTTCGCGCCTCCCACCGTCGTGCAAGGCGATCGTAACCAGCCGCCGGCGTGACGACGTCGATGCACGTGTAGTGCGCCTCGACCGCCTGGAAAAGCA
>Ga0207650_10000649_pt1 | contig 27650 bp, 3 predicted proteins | sample KBSS63metaG_FD_184325 | JGI IMG/M metagenome (GOLD analysis project Ga0207650, IMG submission 184325) | Switchgrass rhizosphere microbial communities from Kellogg Biological Station, Michigan, USA - KBS S6-3 metaG (SPAdes) (version 2) | ecosystem: Host-associated > Plants > Roots > Rhizosphere >...
TAGTAATAAAGGAGAGTCCAAAGGAGAGCATCGGGGGCGACCAGCGGCTGGTGGCGTATGTGGTGAGCGACGGTGCGGAGTTGCGGGTGAGTGAGTTGCGGCGGCATCTGGCGACGCAGTTACCGGAGTACATGATACCGGGAACATGGGTACCACTGGCGGAGTTGCCGCTGACGCCGAATGGAAAGGTGGACCGGCGAGCGCTGCAGCAACTGGAAGTAGGAGAAGGAGCACGTCATGAATACGTTGGACCACGCACACCAACGGAAGAGATCCTGAGCGGGATTTGGGCGGCGGTGCTGGGAGTGGAACAGGTCGGTGTGGAGGATAACTTTTTCGAGCTGGGCGGCCATTCACTACTGGCGACGCAGGTGATCTCGCGGGTGCGGGAAGCGTTCGGCATCGAGCTGCGGTTGCGGAGTTTGTTTGAGCAGTCCAGTGTGCGTGAGTTGGCGGCGTTGGTGGAGACGGAGTTGCACGGCGGGGAAACGACGCGGAGTGTGCGGATCGGGCGAGTGAGCCGAGATGAACCGTTGCCCTTGTCGTACGCGCAACAGCGGCTATGGTTCCTGGACCAGTTGGAGCCGGGGAACCCGTTCTACAACATTCCAGTGGCGGTGCGGCTGCGAGGTGAGTTGCAGCCAGAGGCGCTGGAGCAGAGCCTGACCGAGATCGTGCGGCGGCATGAAGTGTTGCGCACGAGTTTTCCTGATAAGGATGGCGAGCCGTATCAGCAAGTCAACGGCTGGACGCCAATCAGATTGGCGCTGGTGGACCTGCACGCTCTAACAGAAACGGAAAGAGAAGCGGAACTGGAGCGAATCAGAAGCGCAGAGACGCGGCGGCCGTTTGACTTGAGTGCGGGGCCGTTGTTGCGGGCCCGCTTGCTGCGGCTGGAAGAGAAAGAGCATGTGGCGTTGCTGACACTGCACCACATCGTCAGTGATGGTTGGTCCATGGGAGTGTTGGTGCGAGAAGTGGCGAGTCTGTATGAGAGCTACAGCCAGGTCGGAACAGCGCAGTTGCCGGAGTTGGGAATTCAATACGGCGACTATGCAGTGTGGCAGCGGGAGTGGCTGGAGAGCGGTGTGCTGGAAGAGCAGTTGGAGTACTGGAAAGAGCAGTTGCGTGGTGCGCCCGCGGTGTTGGAGTTACCGACGGACCGGGTGCGGCCGGCAGTGCAGAGTTATCGCGGCGGGCGGGAAGAGTTGCAGTTGAGTGAGGAGTTGAGTGCGGGGTTGCGAGAATTGAGCCGGCGCGAAGGAGTGACGCTGTTCATGACCTTGCTGGCGGCGTTTCAGACCTTGCTGTATCGCTACACGGGCCAGCGTGACATCGTGGTGGGATCGCCGATCGCCGGGCGAACGCGAGTAGAGACAGAAGACCTGATCGGGTTTTTCGTGAACACCCTCGTGTTGCGGAGCAAGTTGGATGGCGAGGGGCGGTTTGTGGACTTGCTGCGGCAGGTGCGGGAAGTGACGTTGGGAGCGCATGCGCATCAGGATCTGCCGTTTGAGCAGTTGGTGGGAGAGTTGCATCCGGAACGGAACCTCAGTCATGCGCCAATATTCCAAATCTCGTTTTTGCTTGAAACGTCGTCGCAAGACAGATTGGAGTTGCCAGGGTTGAGCTTGACGGTGCTGCCGGTGGAGACGGGCACGGCGAAGTTTGATCTGTCGCTGTCGCTGGTGGAGAGCGCGGAGGGCTTGCGGGGCACGGTGGAGTATGACCGGGACTTGCTGGAAGCGGCGAGCGTGCGGCGGCTGGTGGGCCATTTCGAGCAGTTGCTGCAAAGCATCGTGAAGGAACCGGAGCGGCAGTTATGGGAGTTGGAGTTGCTGGGTGCAGCGGAGCGACAGGAGTTGCTGGCCCAAGGTGTAGGAGCGGGTGCGGGCGTGGTGGCGCCGGAAGTAGCGGAAAGTTTAGCCATGCTGTTTGCACGGCAGGTGACGGCGCGACCTGAAGCGACGGCGGTGGTCTATGAAGAGGAACGCCTGAGTTACCGGGAGTTGGATGAGCGTGGGAATCAGGTAGCGCAGCGACTGCGACGCATGGGCGTCGGAGCTGAGACGATCGTAGGGCTGTGTATGCCGCGGTCGCTGGAGCTGATCGTTGGACTGTTAGGGATTGTGAAAGCGGGCGGCGCGTATCTCCCGCTCGATCGCAGTTATCCGGAAGAGCGCTTGCGATACATGGTGGCGGATGCTGACGCGCGGGTGGTGTTAACGAGCGTGGCAGAGCGAGAGCGAGTGGCGCAATGGGGAGTAGAGACGCTGTGTCTGGACCAGTGGGAAGAGTTCGCTGAGGAGAGTGTAAGTGCTCCGGCGAGTGAGGCCACGGCAGCGAATCTGGCCTACGTGATTTACACCTCGGGCTCGACAGGCAAACCGAAAGGTGTCGGGGTCACGCATGCAAACGTGGTGCGTTTATTTCAAACGACAGACCAATATTTCCATTTCGACGAATACGACGTATGGACCATGTTTCACTCGGCAGCCTTTGATTTCTCTGTATGGGAGATCTGGGGGGCGTTGTTACATGGTGGCCAACTTGTTGTACCTGGTTACTTCGTAACACGTGAGCCGGAATTATTTTATGAGCTACTGCGTCGTGAGCAGGTAACTGTTTTGAACCAGACTCCCTCCGCCTTTAATCAACTGGTCCAGGTGGAAAGCGAGTCAGCGGGGGTAGAACCGGAGTTGGCGCTGCGCTTGATCATCTTTGGCGGTGAAGCGCTCGACGTGCAACGGTTACGACCGTGGCTTACCCGTCATGGCGATGAATCTCCACGTCTCATCAACATGTACGGCATCACCGAAACGACGGTGCATGTCACTTATCGCCAAATTTCCAACCGCGATCTAGATGTGGTGGGCGCAAGCCCGATTGGCCGCAGTCTTCCTGATCTACAAACGTATTTGCTCGATGAACACCTCGGCTTAGTGCCGCCCGGAGCGATCGGCGAGGTTTATGTCGGCGGAGCCGGTGTAGCGCGTGGGTATCTGGGCCGGCCAGACTTAACTGCCGCGCGCTTCATTCCGGATTGCTACAGCGGAGTAGCGGGTGCGCGGCTCTACAGGACCGGTGATCTGGCACGCCGGATGGCGGATGGAAGTCTCGTTTATCACGGACGCATAGACAGTCAAGTGAAGGTGCATGGGTTCCGCATCGAACTGGCAGAAATTGAAGCGGCCCTGAAAAGCTGTGCCGGTGTGCAGGAGGCCGTTGTCAGGGCGCGGCAGGAAAATGACGGCGAGCAGCGTTTAGCGGCCTATGTGGTTTCCGAAATTGCGGCCGGCGCCGTCGATTCACTTCGTACCCAACTCCGACAAAAGCTCCCCGATTACATGATCCCTTCAGTTCTCGTGCAATTGCCGGAGCTGCCGTTGACTCCCAACGGAAAGATCGATTACCGAGCATTGCCCGAGCCGGAACAAACGCGTCAGGCGTTAGGCCAAGTATTTGTTGCGCCGCGAACTGATACGGAAGCACTGCTTGTCGACGTCTGGAGTGTGGTGCTTGATGTAGACCGGGTCGGAATTGACGACAACTTTTTCGATCTCGGCGGAAACTCGATTCTTAGCATTCAGGTGCGGGCAAAGACGAATCAGATGGGACTCGACTTCTCGATTCAGGAGTTATTTCTTTGCCAGACGATCAGGGAGTTAGCGCGTATCGTGCAGCCGCTGGGCGGCGCGAATTTGGAAAGCGTGCCCCATGCCGAACCTTTCAGTCTTATTTCGGCGCCTGACCGATTGCGATTACCGGCAGACGTTGAAGACGCTTATCCGCTGGCCCAGCTTCAGACAGGCATGCTCTTTCACAGCGAGTACGACAGCCAGGCGTCTTCGTATCACGACATTTTCAGTTTTCACTTGCGCGTGCCGTTTGATGAAGCAGCACTCTTAAGCGCACTTCGTAAGCTGGTCCAAAGACATCCTGTTCTGCGCACGTCGTTCGATTTGACTAGCTACGCCGAGCCATTGCAGCTCGTCCACCAAAGCGACTTTGTAGAGTTGCAGATCGACGACATCAGCAATCTTAACGAGCGCGATCAGGAAGACGTTATTGCCGCCTGGGAAGAGCAGGAGAAGAAACGCCATTTCGATCTGACGCAAGGGCCGCTCTTCTCTTGCCACGTGCATTTACGCAGCGCCGGCACGCTCCAGTTCAGCCTGAGTTTTCATCACGCTATCCTTGATGGTTGGAGCACTGCCTCTCTGTTAACCGAATTATTCGGGGAATATCTCTCAGAAAGAAACGGAAAGACTCTCGCTCAACTGCCGCCATTGAGCAGTTATCGTGATTTTGTGGCGCGCGAACGTCAGGCAGTAAACGACCCTGACGCCCGCCGTTACTGGCAGCAGTTACTCGCAGACGCAAGCCCGACTATTTTGCCGCGCTGGCATCCAGTTGACGTCGCTCAGACACCCGCGGCCCGCATACTCGACCTGACAATCACTGAAGACATTTCGCATGGCGTGAAGCAGACGGCGCGCGCCTGCCGTGTGCCAGTCAAAAGCGCGCTATTGGCCGCTCATCTCAGAGTGATGGCCCTGGTCAGCGGTAATGAAGATGTACTGACTGGAGTTATCTCTAACGGACGACTGGAGGAGATTGACGGTGAACGTGTGCTCGGTCTGTTTCTGAACACTTTGCCTTTTCGTCTTTGTCTAACAGGCGGCTCGTGGCAGGAGTTGCTCCAGAAAACATTTGCGGCTGAACGCGAGGCGTTGCCGTTTCGCCGGTTCCCGCTGGCGGAATTACTCAAGAGCGAACCACGCAATGCACGTCTCGAGACGGGTTTCAACTTCAATCACTTTCGCGTCTACGAGCAACTTCGAGCGCAAGAGGGATTAGACGTGTTAGGCAGCCACTTATTTGAGCAGACGAATTTTACGCTCGGCGCAATATTCAGTCTCGACGTCTCGACTGCGCAAATACATCTCCAACTCAATTACGACGCGAACCAGATCTCTGATGAGCAGGCACGAACTATAGGGAGTCAATACATCGAGGCATTAAAGCAAATAGCCGCGGCGCCGTTCAATCGTTATGAAGCTTCATGTTTATTGCCGGCGAACGAACTTTCCCAGTTGCTGAGCCAATCATGTGGTCTGGATGTTCAATATGCAGATGGCATTTGCTTGCACGAATACTTCGCCGTCCAGGTCGAGAGCACTCCTGACGCGATAGCTATCGAGGCTGGTGATGAGCGATTGACCTATCGAGCCTTGAACGAGAGAGCCAACCAACTGGCCCACCAACTGCGCGATCTCGGCGTTGGTCCCGAGGTGCTGGTTGCTATTTCTCTCGAGCGTTCGGTGGCGATGGTAGTAGCCGTGATCGCGACACTGAAAGCCGGAGGAGCATACGTACCTCTTGATCCGAAGTATCCAACCGAGCGATTGCAATACCTGCTCGCTGACTCCGGAGCGCACGTGTTGGTGACTCACAGCAAGTTCCGACAGTCGATGCCGGCAACGGTGATGACGATTTGTTTGGATACGGCCGGCGATGAAATCAGCCGGCACAGCACGGCAAATTTCGCGAGCGGGGTAAATGCAGACAACCTGGCTTACATGATTTACACGTCAGGTTCCACCGGAACTCCGAAGGGCGTCATGATGTCGCATGCCGGTGTTGGCAATACATTGCACTGGCGCCGCGATGCGTTTTCTCTTAATCAGAGTGATGCAATACTGCAGACAATATCCCTGTCATTTGATCCTTCCGTTTGGCAGATCTTTGGCGCTTTGTTGAACGGCGGTCGGCTGGTGTTGCCGCCCGATGGGAAACATCACGATGCAGATTACCTGTTGGAGTTGATTCACAATCGCGAGGTGACGATCGCCGATTTTGTACCTTCGACGCTTCAGGTCTTTTTGGATACCGTAAGTTTCGCGAAGGCGCCACAGTTACGACACGTATTCTGTGGCGGCGGCGTCCTGGCCCCTCATCTGCAGCAAAGGTTCCAGGCTACCCTCCCGGCTCAGTTGCATAACATGTATGGGCCAACAGAAACCGCGATTGATGCCGCTTGCTGGACTTGCGATGCGAATGGTGAACGATCCGTAATCCCGATTGGGCGACCGATCGCGAACAAGAGAAACTATGTTCTCGATCGGCACATGAATCTCGCGTCGATTGGAACTGTGGGTGAGCTTTACGTTGGTGGGGCGGGTCTGGCCAGAGGTTATGGTCACCGGCCTGAATTAACTGCCGAACGTTTCCTTCCTGATTCTTTCAGCGCAGTGGCCGGCGCCCGCTTATATCGGACTGGGGATCTCGCACGCTATCTTCCTGACGGAAACCTGGAGTTTCTCGGACGCGTCGACAACCAGGTCAAGGTGCGCGGCTTCCGAGTGGAACTTGAAGAAGTGGAAACCGTGCTGCAACAGCATCCGGCTGTTAATGAAGCGGCTGTGATAGCGCGAGAAGGACAGCGTGGCACTAACCAACTCATTGCCTACGTCGTCGATGGTCTACATCCCGTGACTACAGATGACCTGAGTGAATTCCTGAAGCTGAAACTGCCGGATTACATGGTGCCGTCAGTTTTCTGCTTCGTTGACAGCTTGCCGCACACTCCCAGTGGTAAGGTGAACCGGTTGGCTCTTTCCCAACTAGAGGGAACGACACTTTCTACGTCCCGGCAATTTCTTTCTCCGCGAACACAGGTCGAGCAAAAGCTGGCAGCGATTTGGGCAAGACTGCTGCGCGTTGAGTCTATCGGCGTCAATGACAACTTTTTTGAACTTGGTGGCGATTCAATTCTGAGTTTGCAAGTGGCGGCCCACGCCAAGAAAGCGGGCCTCGACCTTACAGCGAAGCAGGTTTTTGAACATCCCACGATTTTGGAACTGGCAGCGGAAGCCGGCACCATGAATGGCTTGCGGGCCGAGCAGGAACTGGTCCAGGGCACGTTTCCACTGACGCCGATCCAGAACTGGTTCTTCGATCAGGATTTCGCAGATCAACATCATTGGAACATGGCGATGATCTGCGAATGCCGCGAGCAGCTTGAACCCGCACTACTGGAAGAGGCAGTAACGCATCTTGCCGGCCATCACGATGCTTTGCGGCAACGATTCGTGAAGAGCGAGGCAGGCCGGGTTGCGACTCTTGCGTCTCCGGAAGAGGCACTTGTGTTCACGCTCGTGGATATTTCGGGGTTGGACCACGCATATCACAAACAGGCGATGGAAGACGTCGTGGCCCAGACGCAGCGGTCTCTCGATCTGGAGACCGGACCATTGGGGCGAGTTGTAATGTTTGAACGAGGTAAAGAGTCGCCGGCGCACTTGCTGCTGCTGGTCCATCACCTGTTAATTGATGCAGTTTCCTGGCAGCTCCTCATGGAAGATTTCGAAGAGTGCGTGAGACAACTCCAGCGCCACGAGCGTGTTGTCTTACCTGCCAAGACGACTTCTTTCAAGCAATGGTCCGAATTACTGAACGCGCGCGCGAAAGACGACACCAGCACGGCGGAGTGGAGCTACTGGTCAGCGCAACACCGAAACATTCCAGCTAACGGCACTGCCGGCAGCGCCACGCAAGACTCAAATCTCGAAGGCACTGCGCAAACTATTCAAGTGTCACTTAATTTCGCGGAGACGCGGGCATTGCTCAAGAAAGTTCCGCAGCAGTATCACACAGAGATTAATGATGTACTGCTAACCGCGCTCTTAACGGCCCACACGCGCTGGAGCGGAAAACCGGTCCTGGCATTTGAGTTGGAGGGCCATGGACGGGAAGAAATCGTTGCCGGTGTTGATGTCTCGCGCACCGTGGGATGGTTTACGGCCTCGTTCCCGGTCGTGCTCGAGGAACAGGAAGCGTCTAACCTGCTTGACACGCTGAAATCGGTCCAAAAACGACTGCGCTCGATTCCACATCGCGGCCTGGGGTACGGTATGTTGCGATATCTGAGCGATAAGCGCGAAATCACGGAAGAGATCAGCGGCTGGCCTCAACCAGACATAGGTTTCAACTACCTCGGTCAACTGGATCAATCGACGTCTCAGTCGACGCTCTGGAAAATCAGTTCCGTGCAAGGTGGACCGCTGCGCAGTGAACGAGCGAGAAGAGCTCATCTGCTCGACGTGCTCTGCGCCGTCATCGACGGGCGCTTACAGATAAACTTTACGTTCAGCCGGAATCACTCAACCGCCGCCGCTATCGAATCCTTCGCGACCGGTTTTCTCGCGCAACTTCGTTTGCTTATCGCTTCCAGCCGCACGGTTGGAAGAGCGATACGCACACCTTCCGATTTCCCGCTGGTGCGAATCAATCAAACCCAGTTGGACCAGCTAATGGCTGCCAGTGACGGGATTGAAACGCTCTACCCGCTCTCGCCGATGCAGCAAGGCATGTTGTTTCACAGTCTCTTATCGCCGCAGCGTGATGTGTATGTGGGGCAGTTGCAATTCACGTTAGCGGGCGAGCTGGAGGTGCCGGCCTTTGAGAAAGCGTGGCAACAGGTAATCGAGAAGCATCAATGTTTGCGGGCCGGGTTTCGCTGGCAAGATCTTGACGCCCCGGTTCAGATCGTGCACACAGACGTTCGCATTGATCCCTTGTATGAGGATTGGAGCGAGCATTCTTTAGCCGCACAGCAGTCGATGCTTGACTCGTTAAGCGAGTCTGAGCGTCGCGCCGGGTTTGCCTTAACCGCACCGCCATTGATGCGTCTGGCGCTGGTTCGGCTGCGCTCACAGTCATGGAGATGCATCTGGACGCATCATCAGCTTTTGCTGGATGGCTGGAGCCTGCCTCTATTGTTCGCGGACCTCTTTGCTGCTTACGAAGCGAACTGCTCAGGTACGTTGCCCACGCTACAGGCAACCACGTCACAAGAGGAATACTTCTCCTGGCTGGGCCGCCAGGACATGGCGAAGGCAGAACAGTTCTGGCGCGAAAAACTTCGTGGTTTCCAGGCGCCGACACCACTGCCGGGCGCGCAGCACCTCCCTGGTGATGTTCACGAAAAAGGAGAATTCACTTCATACCAGGAAGTTCTCAGCTCTGATCTAACGGCGCGTTTGCAGGCCATCGCCCGCAAGTATCAGCTCACGATGAGCACGCTGATTCAAGGAACATGGGCCCTGCTGCTCAGCCGCTACAGCGGCGAAGATGACATCGTTTTCGGCGCGACCGTGTCCGGCAGATCCGGAGCCCTGGCGGGTGTGCAGTCGATGGTCGGCAATTTCATCAACACGCTGCCGGTGCGTATTCAGGTGAAACCTGAGGAGCCGTTCATTGGCTGGCTCCAGCAGCTTCAGGCCCAACAGGCCGAAATGTGGGAATTTGAATACACGCCGCTTACGAAGATTCAAAGCTGGAGTGAGGTGCCTGGTGGCATGCCGCTTTTTGGCAGCATTGTTGTATTCGAAAATTATCCCTTGGACATGACCGCGTTGCAGCAACGATCGAAGCTTGCCATCAGGGACGTGAAATCGTTTGAGCTAACGAATTATCCGATTACCGTGATCGGCACACCCGGAGCTGAACTGCGATTGGATATCTTGTTTGACAACGAAGTGATCGAGCAAGCGCGAATTGAGCAAACGCTGTCACATTGGCGCGTGATGCTCGAGAGCTTGAGCGAGTCGCCAGAACAACGCCTGGCCGATGTGCCCTTTCTCTCTGAAAGCGAAAAGCACCAACTACTGATCGAGTGGAATGATACGGACAAATCCTATAACTATGGTCAGGGCCTGCACGAACTTTTCGAAGCACAAGCGGAGCGGACACCGGAACGAATAGCAATCGTGTTTGACGATCGCGAGGTTCGCTACGCCGAACTGAACCGCCGGGCCAATCAACTCGCGCATTATTTGCGGGAGCTCGGGGCCGGACCTGAAAAGTTGATCGGGATCATGATGGAGCGTTCTGTCGAAATGGTCGTGGCGCTGTTAGCAGTGCTCAAGGCCGGCAGCGCCTATGTGCCACTCGATCCGAATTATCCTCGCGATCGAGTGCAGTTCATGATTGCAGATACGGCAATCGGGATCCTGCTTACGGACCATAGCCTGATCGACGCTGTGCCGGTAGACGGATTCGATGTGATCAAGCTCGACGTGGGTGACCCAAACATTGCGACGCGTCCCGTTGAGAATCCGGTGTCATCAGTCCAACCCGAAAACCTCGCGTATGTAATCTATACCTCAGGCTCTACCGGACGGCCGAAAGGCGTGACCATCGAGCACCGTAGCGCTATAGGCTTCGTGCACTGGTCCAAATCCGTCTTTGGGCCCGACGAACTCTCCCGCGTGCTGGCGTCGACGTCGATTTGTTTTGACTTGTCGATCTTTGAGTTGTTCGCAACGCTGAGTTGCGGTGGAACAATTGTGCTTGTCGAGAATGCCCTCCGGCTCGCGGATCTCAAAGATCGTAACGTAACGCTGATCAATACCGTACCTTCAGCAGCGGCGGAGTTGGTTCGACTGGGAGCGTTGCCATCGGGCGTGCGTACCGTGAATCTGGCTGGTGAACCCTTGCCGGCCAGTCTTGTGAGGGAGCTTTACGCACAACCGTCGATAGCTGAGGTTATCAATCTTTATGGACCATCCGAGGATACGACTTATTCAACTTATAAGCGGCTCGAGCGCGATAGCAATGATGCGCCCGCCATTGGCCGGCCAGTCGAGAACACTAAAGTTTATTTGTTAGACGCGCATCAGCAACCGGTTCCCAGCGGCACTCCCGGAGAGCTTTACCTTGGCGGCCTGGGCCTCGCGCGAGGTTACCTGCAACGGCCTGAGCAAACGGCCGAACGATTCGTTCCCGATCCTTTCGGCGCGACAGCCGGCGCACGTCTCTACCGCACCGGTGACCTCGCACGTCATAAGCCAAATGGTGATATCGAATATCTCGGCCGCCTGGACAATCAGGTGAAGATCAGGGGTTTCAGAATTGAACCGGGAGAAATCGAATCAGTTTTGGAAGAGAATCCCGCAGTCAAAGACGCTGTGGTGGTCGTGAAAGAAAGTCCCTCGGGTGATAAGAATCTAATCGCCTATCTTGCGGTTGATACGGCGACGCTAACCGTTTCCGATCTGCGAAGCTTCACCAAAGAAAGACTGCCGGACTTTATGGTCCCCTCGGCTTTCGTGCTGCTCGATGAGTTGCCGCTAACTCCAAACGGGAAGGTGGACCGGAAAGCGCTGGCCCTCGTCGAACAACCGGGAGTAGCAAGCGAAAGAAAATATCTTGCGCCACGCACTGCGGTGGAGCGGAGCATTGCCGCTGTCTGGGAGCAGGTTCTACAGATTGAAAAGGTCGGCGTTGAGGATAACTTTTTTGATCTCGGTGGCCACTCACTATTGATGTTGCGTGCGCACCAGCAACTGCAAAAATCAATTCCCACAGATCTCTCCTTAATCGAAATGTTCAAGTATCCCACGGTTAACTCGTTGGCGGATCGTTTGAGCAGGGATCATTCAGCGGCGTTTGCTGATCCGGCGGTGATGCCTCTACGCAATGCCGGCGACACCAAGTCAGACATGCAGCGCCGGCGGCAACTCAGAACAAAAGCAAGGGCTGCGATGGCTTTGCCTCAAAAGTAGAACTCGCACTTGGATCGGGTCAGTGGGATTTCTCTGTGCAACCTCCGTGTCCTCTGTGTCTCTGTGGTTGATGAATTCCGAGTAAAACCACACCACAGAGACACAGAGTACACAGAGGTTGCACAGAGAAATCCCAGAACAAGATCAAATAACCATGGCTGAACCAGAAGCCTTCGATCCTGCGGAGGAGATCGCCGTCATTGGGCTCGCGGGCCGTTTTCCCGGCGCCGCGAACAAGGACCAATTCTGGCGGAATATCCGCGACGGAGTTGAATCAATCTCCTTCTTCAGTGAGCAGGAGCTCGAATCAAATTACATTGATCCCAACCTGCTGAAGAGTCCCAATTATGTCCGCGCAAACGCGGTATTGGACGGCGGCGACTTATTCGATGCGACCTTTTTTGGCTTCAGCCCGCGAGAAGCAGAGATCACGGATCCGCAGCAGCGATTGTTGCTGGAATCGGCTTGGGAAGCGCTGGAAAATGCCGGCTACGATCCGGAAAATTATCAGGGTTTGATCGGGCTCTATGCCGGCCAGAGCATGAACACTTACATGTTCAATCTCTACGCCAACGAAGATGTGCGGAAATCCCTCGATGATTTTCAGATCGGCATTGGCAACGATAAAGATTTTCTGACCACGCGCGTGGCTTACAAACTCAATCTGAAGGGCCCGTGTGTGACGGTCCAAACAGCTTGCTCCACTTCGTTAGTTGCAGTGCATCTAGCCTGTCAGAGTTTGCTCGATGGGCAATGTGATATGGCGCTTGCAGGTGGTGTCTCGCTACGGATTCCGCAGCGAGGCGGTTATCTGTATCAGCCCGGTGGCATTTCCTCACCTGACGGACATTGTCGTGCATTCGACGCGCAGGCGGCGGGTTGTGTCGGTGGCAGCGGCGTGGGCCTGGTTGTCTTGAAACGTTTGGCGGATGCCCTGGCCGATCATGACAACATTCATGCCGTGATTAAAGGCTCTGCTGTCAACAATGATGGCTCGTTGAAAATGGGCTACACAGCACCAAGCATCGAGGGGCAGGCTGCCGTGATCGCCGAAGCTTTGGCAATGGCGAGAATCAGTCCAGAGCAAGTTACTTATGTAGAAGCCCACGGCACAGGCACCGCTCTGGGCGATCCCGTGGAAGTGGCGGCCCTAACCCAGTCGTTTAGGCGCGGGACGGATAGCTGTGGGTATTGCGCGATCGGTACTGTGAAAACAAATATCGGCCATCTTGACGCCGCCGCGGGTATCGCGGGACTGATCAAGACAGTGCTGGCGTTGCAGAACAAGATGATTCCGCCGAGTCTTCATTTCGAGACGCCGAATGCGCAAATAGATTTTGTGCGCAGTCCGTTCTATGTGAACGCGAACCTGCGCGAGTGGAACAGAAATGGTGGACCACTATGCGCCGGCGTCAGTTCGTTTGGGATTGGTGGAACCAACGCTCACGTAATTCTCGCCGAAGCGCCGGCCAGAGATTACAGGCATTCCTCTAGACCGTGGCACACGCTTGTACTTTCGGCCAAGAGTAGCGCCGCACTTGAAGCCGCGACTGCGCAACTCCGCGAGACGCTGCTGCAGCAACCTCAAGCCGACTTGGCAGACGTGGCGTACACCCTACAAGTGGGACGAAAGTCTTTCGCCTACCGGAGAGCTTTCGTTTGCCGAGACTCTACAGACGCCGTAGCAGCGCTGCTCGATCCGAAACGCATCTTGTACGCGAATGAACCGGCTAAAAGACGCGACGTTGCATTCATGTTTCCCGGACAGGGCACACAACATCCCGAGATGGGCGCAGAGTTATATGAGCACGAACCGGTTTACAAGGAGTGGGTCGATCGTTGTGCGGAACTATTGCGGTCAACGTCAGGATTCGAGCTGCGGCAAATTCTTTACCCAAAAGGCGAACGAAGAACAAGCGACGAAGCAATAGCGCAAACTGCCATGGCGCAGCCTGCTCTGTTCGTCGTCGAATACTCTCTAGCGCAAATGTGGATCGACAGGGGCGTGGATCCGTGCGCGATGATTGGGCACAGCATTGGCGAGTACGTCGCCGCTGCCCTCGCCGGTGTTTTCTCACTGGAAGATGCGTTGCGGCTGGTAACTATCAGAGGCAAGTTGATGCAACAGTGCATCACCGGCAGCATGCTCGCGATCGAAATGGACGCGAGCGCGGCGCGGTCGCGCATGGCGGGAAGGAACCTCAGTTTGGCCGCGGTTAATGCTCCCGGCCGGTGTGTCGTGTCGGGAGCGAATGACGCAATCTCTGCATTAGAGCGCCGTCTCGCAGACGAAGGCATTTTTACCAAGCGTCTCAGAACGTCTCATGCTTTTCATTCCGAATTGATGCGGTCCATAGTTGACCCGTTTGTCGCCGAAGTGCGGCAAGTGCAACTAAACGCGCCTGCAATTCCTTTTCTTTCAAATGTAACCGGCGACTGGATCAGGAACGACGAAGCCACTGACCCGAATTACTGGGGACGGCACCTTCTCGAAACAGTTCGCTTTAGCGATGGCATGACGACCCTCCTGAAGTCGGAAGACTTGATTTTGTTGGAAGTTGGCCCAGGCCGCACTTTGAGCACCTTTGCAAAACAACAAAACGATGAGTGCCGGCCATTGGTAGTGGCGACTCTGAGCATACCGGGTCAGCATGAATCGGATGAGGCCGCTCTGCAAAAAGCGATGGGCCAACTGTGGGTGGCAGGTGTCCCCATCAATTGGCATCAATGTCATGGCGAGGAAATGCCGCGCCGAGTCGAGCTGCCTACCTATCCTTTCGAGCGCCAACGTTACTGGATCGAACGCGGAAAACGATTCCTTGCGGCAAACGATGTGCAGTCGCACTCGCGACGACTCGAAATGGATGATTGGTTTTATGTTCCCGTGTGGAAACAGTCGATTTCGCACGCAGCGGTGAACAACGTCAAAACAGATAAGACAGCGAGTTATCTGATCTTGCTGGATCAGTTTGGCATCGGCGCTGAACTGGTTACCGCCCTGAGGCGAAACGGCGTAAGAGTTATTAGTGCCGAAGCTGGAGAGGAAATAAAACGCGCCGAAGACTACCGGGAATTGTTCAGGGCAGCCGGCAGCGTTTTGCCGGAGATTGTTGATCTGCGACCTCTTGATTCGGATTGGGATGGTTTCAATGGATTGCTGCTCATGGCCCAGGCACTCGGCGAGGCCATGATGGAACGCACGGAAGCACAACTCAAGATCCATGTGATCACAAACTCTCTTCACGCAGTGACTGGAACGGAACAGTTGCAGCCCCTGAAAGCGACGATTCTCGGACCGTGCAAAGTTTTGCCCCTGGAGTATCCCGGCGTGAGTTGCGCCAACATTGATGTTGTACTTCCCACAACTGATGGTCGCGCGCGTGAAACTCTCATTAACCAATTGCTGAACGAAATACTAACGCCATGCGAAGATTCGTGGGTGGCGCTTCGTGGTCCATATCGTTGGGCCCGCGCGTTTGAGCGGGTTCGTTTGCGTGGCAATGATCGTATCGCTCCGCGTTTGCGTCAGCGTGGTGTCTATCTCATAACCGGTGGGCTGGGCGGCCTGGGACTCGAGATCGCTATGTACCTCTCGCAAAAGTTACAAGCGCGTTTGGTATTGATGGGACGTCGAAGTTTTCCGCCACGAGAAGATTGGAGCGAGTGGCTGGCAACCCACGATGAAACAGATGAAATAAGCGTCAAGCTAAGAAAACTCGAAGCGATAGAAAAGAACGGATCGGAATGCCTGTTGCTCAGCGGCGATGTTACGAAACGCTCTGATTTAGAAAGGGTGCTTGCTGAAACAGCAGCGCGGTTTGGAAGGATTCATGGCGTCATTCACGCGGCGGGAGTCCCCGGCGATGGCGTAATGCAATTCAAGAACAGAGAGCAAGCAGAAAGCGTGCTGGCGCCAAAGGTCCAGGGTTCACTGTTGTTGGCTGAGTTATTGAAAGATAGTCCTCCGGACTTTCTAGTCCTCTGTTCCTCTTTGCGCACGATTCAGGGCGGTGTGGGTCTCGCTGATTACTGTGCAGCTAATGCTTTCCTTGATGCTTTCGCGCATTACCAGAATGTTGCCGGAGGAATATTTACCACCGCGGTCAATTGGCCAGGCTGGCAGGAGGTGGGAATGTCAGTCGACGCCGTCAAGCGCCGCGGACTGGATCCGTTAGAGTCTCTGCGCGATGGCGTTACTCCTGATGAAGGAACCGAAGCGCTGGACCGTATCCTGCAAACCAGTCTGCCGCAGGTGATCGTTTGTCCACGTGATCTGCAACAGGTGCTCGCTGAGTCAGGACCAACTATGGACCAGGCTCTGGATGAGCAAACACTTAAACTTGAATCTGCACATCAACGACCACAACTCGCTAGCCCTTATCGCGCCCCGGCAAGCGATACCGAACGAACGCTGGCACAGATCTGGCAGGAAGCACTCGGGGTGGCCCAAATCGGACTTGACGATAACTTCTTCGAATTAGGAGGCGATTCGATCATCAGCCTGCGAATTGCCAGCCGCGCCGCTCAAACAGGGATACAACTGACTGCCAAAGACGTGTTCGAATGCCGCACCATAGCCGATCTGGCCGCGCGCGCGTCTCGCGTGCGAACGGCGGTTGGAACGCAGGAAATCGTGACCGGCAAAGTTGATCTGACTCCTGTGCAGCATTGGTTCTTCGAGCAACGTTTTCCGGAACCATCTCATTACAATCAAGCTGTGATGTTGGAGTTGGATCGTGAGATTAATCCTTCGCTGCTCAGGTCCGCGTGGACGCAAGTGTTGCGTCATCATGATGCGTTGCGGCTGAGATTTATTGAGACAACCAGTGGGTGGGAACAGAGCATTGATGGAGTGGGAAATCAAACCACTTTTCACCATATCGATCTCTCGACATTGGCTCCTTCCATTCAAGCAGAACAGGTCAAAGCAGCCGCAAGTTTCCTGCAGACGAGTTTGAATCTGGAACACGGACCAATCTGTCGAGCCGTCTACATCAACCGCGGCGCGTCGAATTCAGCTCTCCTGTTGTTGATAATACATCATCTGGCGGTCGACGCGGTTTCATGGCCCATCCTGCTCGAAACTTTACAGCAGGCGACACGGGACCTGAGCGAATTGCAGCTCCCGGCAAAGACAACTTCGTTCCAGGAATGGTCTCGCCGTTTACTTAACTTTGCTCACACAACTGAGATCGAGAGCGACGCTCCCTACTGGCTGGCGCAACTCGAACAAAGTACAACGCCGCTGCCGGTCGATTATCCGGGCGGAGACAATCTCGTGTCGTCTGAAGCAACGGTGTCTGTGACACTGTCAACAGCCGAAACTCTGACGCTCGTGCAACAGACGCCGCTCGCCTACCAGGCTCAGATAAGCGACATTCTGCTGGCCGCGTTGGCCCATGCCCTGGCGCAATGGGCGCCGGAGGGATCGATGTTGGTCGATGTCGAAGGACACGGCAGAGAGCCGATTGCCGACGATGTCGATGTGTCGCGTACTGTCGGGTGGTTCACTAGTATTTTCCCGCTGCGGGTCGATCTCAATAGAAACAGGCGCGTGGCGGCCGTTCTGACGTCTGTTAAGGACGGATGGCGTCAGCTTCCTCATCGAGGGATCGGCTATGGACTTTTGCGTTACCTTAATGGTTCGTGGCGCAAAACATTCCTTGGAGCCCCTCGGGCCGAGCTGAGATTTCTTTATCTCGGCCAACTGGACCAGGAGCTATCCAGGCTCGGCGTCTTTCGGCTCGCTCCTGAGGCCACCGGCCCGGCGCAGAATCCGCTAGGCAAGCGACCTTATCTGTTGGACGTCAACTGCTACGTCAGAGACGAACAGTTTCAGGCGTCGTGGATATACAGTCAGAAAGTTCACCAGCGCGCGACCATAGAACGATTGGCCGGTAGATTCGTTTCTTCGTTGCAACAGTTAATTGCCGAGGCTGCGGCGCCCAAGGCGGAGTACAAGTCCTCAGACTTTCCCATTGCTGACCTTAGTCAAAGCGAACTGGATGAATTAGTCACCTCAATCGCACTTGGATCGGGTCAGTACAGGGAGCGGTAGCGACCTGGTCAAATCGTGGGAGTCAGGAACCATTAGAGATATCGCATGCTGATCTCTGACCAGTTCGCTACCGCTCCCTGTACTGACCCGATCCAACGACATCGGTTATCACTCATGCGGGTTACTGAGAAAGTAGTGTTGTTGATGGTCGTGTTGCTGTCTGCGCTCGCGATCCAGGCGCAGTCCACGGCGACTGGAACTCTGCGCGGTAGAGTGGTGGATCAACTAGGTGGCTTGATCGTCGATGCCTCGGTGTCATTAGTTGACGGACAGGGCAAGATCAGAACTACAAAAACCACCGCGGACGGCGGTTTCTCGATCACCAGTCTCACCACCGGCACTTATGTCATACGCGTCAAAGCGGCTGGGTTTTCGCCTTACGAGAACAGTGAAGTGGAGATCACATCCGGCCGGGTTACGCAACTCGTCGTGAATTTGACTATCAGCCCAACCGAGGCCGAAATCACGGTAACGCAATCGCAACTCAGCGTTGACGTGGGCAACAACGCGAATGGCCTGGTGCTGAGTGGCAAAATGCTCGACGCGCTGCCTGATGATCCTGAAGAATTGGCGGCCTCGCTACAAATGTTGGCAGGCCCAGCCGCTGGTCCAAATGGTGGTCAGATTTATCTCGACGGCTTTACCGGCGGCCGGTTGCCGCCTAAGGAGTCTGTTCGCGAAGTACGCATCAATCAGGATCCATTCTCGGCAGAATACGATCGTCTGGGTCTGGGTCGAGTTGAGATCTTCACCAAACCCGGCACCACCAAACTGCACGGACAGGGCGCGGTTTACTTCAATGACGAGAGCATGGATTCGCGTAATCCGTTTGCTCCAGTGCGTGCGCCGTTCCAGGAAATTCGCGCGGACGGCAATCTCAGCGGGCCACTGATTCCGAAAAAAGCTACCTACTTCGTCGATTTCAACTGGCGCAACACGGATGACAACGCAGTGATCAATGCGTCTATCCTCGACTCGGATCTTAACGTGACGCGATTGAACCAGGTGATCCTGGCGCCACAACGCCGAAACTCGTTTAGCCCACGCATCGATTATCAGCTCAACGCGAAAAACACATTGATTGGTCGTTACACGTACACCCGCGGAACCAGTGAGAACGATGGCGTTGGTGGCTTATCATTAGCCTCACAGGGCTACAGCACTCTTTATACTCAACAGACCGGTCAGGTGACGTTGAACTCCCTATTTGCCAAGGGAGTCAATGAAGTGCGGCTGCAGCTTGTGCGGGAACGAAGAAGCCAAACGGGCAATAGTTTAGCGCCGACCATCAACGTCCGCGACGCATTCGTGGGCGGTGGTTCGCAAGTGGGAGCAGACTCCAATAGTCAGAATCGTTTTGAGCTGCAGAACTATACCTCGTGGTTCATGGGCAAACATGCTTTGAAGGCGGGCATTCGTTTGCGCACGATCCGAGTCGTTGATTCAACGCAACTCAATTTTAATGGAATGTTTGTCTTTGATTCGCTCGCACAATTCCGCGACGCCCTGCTATTCGAGCCGGGCGCCACGCCTGCGCAATTTCTGCTTTCCGGCGGGAATCCAACATCCCGGGTTGGACAGACAGATTTTGGCGTCTTTATTCAAGATGCGTTTCGCCTCCGTTCGAATCTCGGGTTGAGTTTGGGTCTGCGTTATGAGACACAGACGAACATCCACGACTTAACTGATTTCGCACCGCGCGTTGCTTTTGCCTGGGCTCCCGGAGCGCACGGATCCCAGCAACCGGGGCGGATTATTCGCGGCGGTTTTGGCGTCTTCTACGATCGCGTTAGCGAGGTGCAGACTTTACAGGCGCGACGCTTCGACGGCACGACTCAACAGCGTTTCAATGTTGCATTTCCCGATTTCTTTCCTTCAGTGCCCCCGATTGATGCGCTGGCCGGATCCGAGTTTGGAATCACCCGGCAACTAGCGGCTGATCTGCGCACGCCCTACACAATCCAGGCAGCGCTGGGTCTCGAACAGCAATTGCCGTATCGCGTGGTGCTGTCCGTTACCTTTATTAATACGCGCACACTTCATCTACTGCGTTCGCGCAATCTTGGTTTGGACGCCGGTGATATCTACTTGTATGAATCGAGCGGCAATGCGAAACAGAACCAACTGGTGGTCAGAGTCAATAACCAGTTCAACAACCGTTTGGCTTTCTATGCTACCTATACGCTGAGCAGTGCGAAGAGCGACACTGATGGACCAGAAACCTTCCCCGTAGACTCTTTCGATCTAAACGGAGAGTTTGGGCGATCGGCATTCGATGTGCGCCACCGGCTGTCGTTCGGCGGTTCATTCAGCGCGCCCGGGAAGATTGTTTTCAGTCCCCTCGTAATAGCGTACTCGGGGTTTCCCTACAACATCACCACCGGCGTCGATGCGAATGGCGACGCGCAATTCACAGAGCGACCGGCATTCGCTGTTGATCGCACGCGGCCGGTGGTCCCGTTCGGTGACGCGCTGCTCGATCCAAACCCGCTGCCGGGAGCGCAGTTGATTCCGCGCAACTATGGAATAGGACCGGGTTTCTTCATGGTCAATGCCCGGTTGAGCAAGACATTTGGTTTTGGCCCTCGGATCAATACCGGCGGGAAAACGGCCGCGAACTCCGAAAGCCGATTCAATGTGACCTTCTCGATCCAGGCCCAAAATATTTTCAATCACACAAACCCCAACACACCGATCGGTAATATCCGCTCGCCGCTATTCGGAAAATCAAACGCGCTGACCAGCGCTTATAGCTTTAGTCTCGGGCTCGGCAGTTCTACCGCGGGCAATCGCCGGGTGGAGGCGCGGGTACGCCTGGTCTTTTAACGCATTCGCAGTTACCGGAGGCTTTGCACGAAAGTCCAAAATCCCACCCACGGCAGTGGGTGGTCCATTTCAGATCCTTTCTACCCCAAAACCTAAAAGGGCTTTTAATCCCACCAACGGAAGTTGGTGGATCGTTCAAGTGCCTTCTCAGAGATGATTTGAAGTATCCATCCACTGCCGTGGGTGGGATTACGATACCGTCCAGAAAACGTCTTTAGAAAGGATCCGAATCAATCCACCCACTGCCGTGGGTGGGATTTTGGACTTTGTGCAAGGCCGTTGCCGGACTTATTACGCAGACGCAAAAGGAGTCACGATGCAGAACGATCTTGACTGCGTTGTCATTGGTTACAACGAGATTCCCTTCCAAAGATATGAGACCTTCCTGAGGAATTACGGCGAGGATTCAGAAGCGTACCGTGACCTCAAGTTCAGTTTTGTAGAAGTTGAAGGGCGCAAACTGGACTACCTTGGACTGTTGAACCACGTGGTAGAGCTCGCTAATCCGGATCAGCAGCAGGCCAACTCCGACGACGATTTCAAATCAGGCGACATTCCCAACCTGGCGGCGGTGTATCTGACCAACTATCTCCGAAAGAGAAACTATAGCGCCGAATACATAAATCTCTTTCAGTTTGAAAAAGAGGACCTTCTCGAGTATCTGAAACGAGATCCGCATTGCGTAGCGATCACTACCACCTTCTACGTGGTGAACCAGCCTGTTAACGAGATGGTCGAGTTTATCCGCGAGCACAATCCCAAAACAAAAATCGTGGTCGGTGGTCCACTAGTCTCCAATCACGCGCGAAACTCGCACACGGAAGGATTCCGCGCCGCTCTTGATGATATGGGCGCCGACTTCTACGTGATTGAAGGTCAAGGTGAACTTACGCTTACAAAGATCATTGACGCACTGAAGACCGGTGCAGACCCGAGTGAAGTGCCCAACCTCATCTATCTCGAAAACGGTGAATTGCGACGCACCAAAGTCGTCGCAGAAAACAATTCGCTGGATGAGAACTACATTGACTGGCGTGGATTTCCGGAGAAAGTCCTGGGCACAACGCTGCAAACACGCACGGCCCGCAGTTGCGCTTTCAAGTGTTCCTTCTGCAACTACCCGACGCGCGCGGGCGCTCTGACCCTGGCCAATCTGGATTCGCTGGAAAAAGAATTCGACTCGATGATGGCCGTGGGCGATGTTCAGAACGTCGTGTTCATAGATGACACTTTTAACGTTCCCTTTCCCCGCTTTAAGGATATCTGTCGCCTGATCATAAGAAAGAAATACCCGTTCAAGTGGTTCTCATATTTTCGTTGCAGCAATTCCGACGAGGAGGCCATTGATTTGATGGCCCAGAGCGGTTGCCAGGGAGTTTTTCTGGGTATCGAATCAGGGTCGCCCACGATTCTGACAAACATGAATAAGGCGGCGACGGTGGAAAAGTATGTCAAGGGAATCGAGATGTTGCGTCAGCGCCAGATCATGACTTTCGGTTCTTTTATCATCGGCTTTCCCGGAGAAACCGACGCCACGGTCCAGGAAACGATCGACTTCATCGAACAGAACAAACCTGACTACTATCGCGCGCAAATGTGGTACTGCGAACCAGGCACGCCGATTCAACAACACCGCGAGAAGTACCAAATCGAGGGTGAAGGATTTGTCTGGAATCACGCCACGATGGACAGCCTGACGGCAATGGACCATATCGATCGCATGTTTCTGTTAATCAAAGACTCACTCTGGCTGCCGCAGTGGTCCTTCGACTTTTGGACTATTCCTTATCTGCTCGGCCGAGGCGTGTCGTTAAGTAAGTTCAAAGAGTTCATGACGGTTGCCGATCAGTTACTGCGACTCGAAATCGCCTCAGTCCCGGAACGGCAAAAAAAATCCACGCAGGCAGAACAGATTAAGAAAGCCGTAAAGCTGTTCCAAAGTTCAGAGGAGTTAGTTGGTATTGCCGCCGGCTAGTAGCTCGTTTTCCGCCTCTTAATAATTCTTTCGTCAAAGCAGCCTTGCACGAACTAGCTGATTCTTCTCTGCGATCTCTGCGTATCTCGGTGATCTCTGCGTTGAATACATCTCGCGACTACAAGTAACGCAGAGATCACAGAGATACGCAGAGATCGCAGAGAAGACTTTTCATGCAAAACCCGTTAAAGCAGAGATCGCACCAATGTATCTAGACGACGCGCTGGACCGAGAAAGACTGTATTGGCTCGAAAAGCTCTCCGGCGAATTGCATAACGCCGGGCTCTATCTCGATTTTCCGCGGCCGGCCATTTACGTTGGCGAGCGCGACACCTTCACGATCGAGCTCGATCGAGATGTAGTGCGGGAAGTAGGAAGGATATGCAGTGACAATGAACTGCTGGCGTTTACGCTCCTGCTGGCGACGTTCAAAATCTACCTCTGCAGATTTACAGGTGCTAAAGACGTAATCGTGGGGACCGCTATACACGAGCGTTTTCAAAAGATCAGCACGCAAAACGGAGTATTGGCCTTGCGCGACGAGATCAATGGTCGTGAGACGGTCAGGCAATTGCTCACCAGCGTCAAGCGCACCCTCACCGAGGCTTACGCGAACCAGAAATATCCGTTCGAAAGAATTGTCGACTTACTTCAGCTCGAGCGTTTGGAGAATAGATGCCCTCTGTTCGACGTCGTAATTCTCCTGGATGGCGTAAATAAAAAGGAGAGTGTTAGCGACCTTAAAAATGATCTCACCCTGGTCTTTTCCGTTTGCTCCACGAGCATTGAGTTAAGAATTGAATTCAATCCAACGCTATTCAAGAGAGAGAGTCTCGAAGTCTTCGCCGGGCAGTATCAACACTTGCTGCGTGAAGTCATTAGTCATCCAGAGACCACCGTCGACGAGTTAGAGATTCTGAGTGCAGACGAACGCGCCCACATATTGTCGCACTCCAGCGGCGTTGCCCGGATATTCCCGCAAGCGGACTGCCTGCATAGATTGTTCGAAGCCCAGGTTGAAGCGACTCCCGAGGCGTTGGCAGTGGTCTATGAGAATCAAGGGTTGTCGTACCGCGAGCTGAACGAACGCGCAAATCAGTTGGCCCACTATCTGCAGAGTCGTGGCGTGGGGCCGGAAGTTTTGGTCGGCATCTACCTGGACCGTTCAGCGGAAGTGATTGAGGCGTTCCTGGCGGTGATGAAGGCGGGCGGAGCCTACCTGCCGCTGGACCCGGCTTATCCGCCCGAGCGTTTGCGATTCATGATCGAGGATGCGGGACTGAATTTAGTGATCACGGATGCGCAGCACCAGACGGAATTACCAGCCACGGTCGAGGCGATTCTGTTGCCGGATGCGGGCATGGACGAAGCGGCCTGGCCACGAGCGAATCCCGTCAGCCCGGTTGCTGGTGAGAATTTGGTTTATGTGCTCTACACCTCGGGCTCCACGGGGCGGCCGAAAGGGGTGGCGATTGAGCACCGGCAACTGCGCAATTATCTGTTAGCGGTGCTGGGTCGGCTGGGCCCGGTGGCGGAGGGGAGCCGGTTCGCGACGGTCAGTACGTTCGCGGCCGACCTGGGCCACACCATGATCTTCCCGGCGCTCTGCAGCGGTAGCACGCTGCACATTATTCCACAGGAAGTAGTGATGGATGCGGAAGCGTTGGGCCGGCACCTGGATAGAGCGGCCATCGATTACGTGAAGATAGTGCCATCACATTGTCAAACGGTGCTGGCGAGCAGCGGGAGCGAGGTGCAACTGGCGAGACGGCGGCTGATATCCGGAGGCGAGGCGCTCGACTGGAACTTAGTAAGTCGCTTGCAGCGGCAGATGCCGCAGTGCGCCATCATGAATCACTATGGACCAACGGAGACGACGGTTGGCTGTCTGACCTATGACGTTGGCAGCTCGGCAGAGCAGACGGAGGGCCAGGTAGCGCTGGGGACGGCTTTGGAAAACGTGCGCACGCTGGTGCTGGACCGCGCCCAACAACTGGTACCAACGGGCGTGCGTGGAGAGTTGTACATCGGCGGTGCGGGAGTGGGGCGCGGATATCTGGGGCGTGCGGAGTTGACGGCGGAGCGGTTTATCCCGGACGCGTACAGCGGGGTGGCGGGAGCGCGGTTGTACCGGACGGGAGACGTGGCGCGATATCAGGCGGATGGCAACATTGAATATCTGGGCCGTGTCGATGGCCAGGTGAAGCTGCGCGGTTACCGGATCGAGTTGGGTGAGATCGAGACAGCGCTGCGGCAACACGAGACGGTGCAGGAGGCGGTGGTAGTAATAAAGGAGAGCGCGGCCGGTGACAAGCGGCTGGTGGCGTACGTGTTGAGCGACGGTGCTGAGCAGCGCGTGAGTGAGTTGCGGCGGCATCTGGCGGCGCAGTTGCCGGAGTACATGCTGCCCGCAAACATCGTGCAGTTGGCGGAGTTGCCGCTGACGCCGAACGGGAAGGTGGACCGGCGGGCGCTGCAGCAACTTGAATTGGAAGAAGGAGCGCGTCGAGAACAGGTTGGACCACGCACGCCTACGGAAGAGATCTTGAGTGGGATCTGGGCAGCGATGCTCGGAGTGGATCAGGTTGGTGTGGAGGACAACTTTTTTGAGCTGGGCGGCCATTCACTACTGGCGACGCAGGTGATCTCGCGCGTGCGGGCAGCGTTCGGCATCGAGCTGCGGTTGCGGAGTTTGTTCGAGCGGCCCAACGTGCGCGGGTTGGCGGCGATCGTGGATGCCGCGGTGAGCAGCGGCAAGGTTATTGAGAGGGGGCAAATCGAGCGGGTGAGCCGGGAGCAGCCGTTGCCGTTGTCGTATGCGCAACAGCGGCTATGGTTCCTGGACCAGTTGGAACCGGGGAACCCGTTCTACAACGTGCCGCTGGCGGTGCGGCTACGAGGTGAGTTGCAGCCAGAGGCATTGGAGCAGAGCCTGAACGAGATCATCCGGCGGCATGAAGTGCTGCGCACCAGTTTTCCCGACAAGAGTGGCGAGCCGTATCAGCAAGTCAACGACTGCAAGCCGATCAAGTTGGCGCTGGTGGATCTGCGTGCGTTAACGGCAACGCAAAGAGAAGCGGAAGTAGAACGCATCAGAAGCGTCGAGACGCGGCGGCCGTTTGACTTGAGTGCGGGGCCGTTGCTGCGCGCGCGCTTGTTGCGACTGGAAGAGCGCGAGCATGTGGCGTTGCTGACGCTGCACCACATCGTTAGTGATGGCTGGTCGATGGGAGTGTTGGTGCGCGAAGTGGCGAGTCTGTATGAGAGCTACAGCCAGGGCGTGACCGCGCAGTTGCCGGAGTTAGGAATTCAATATGCCGACTATGCGGTGTGGCAGCGAGAGTGGTTAGAGAGCGGTGTGCTGGAAGAGCAGTTGGAGTACTGGCGGGAGCAGTTGCGAGGCGCACCGGCAGTGTTGGAATTACCGACGGACCGGGCGCGACCAGCAGTGCAGAGTTACCGCGGCGGGCGGGAAAGATTCGAGTTGAGCGCAGAGTTGAGCGCAGGGTTGCGAGAGTTGAGCCGGCGCGAAGGAGTGACGCTGTTCATGACCCTGCTGGCCGCGTTTCAAACCTTGCTGTATCGCTACACGGGCCAGCGCGACATCCCCGTGGGGTCACCGATCGCAGGGCGCACGCGAGTGGAGACGGAAGAGCTGATCGGGTTTTTCGTGAACACCCTCGTGTTGCGGAGCAAGTTGGATGCTGAGGGGCGGTTTGTGGACTTGCTGCGGCAGGTGCGGGAAGTGACGTTGGGAGCACACGCGCATCAGGACTTGCCGTTTGAGCGCCTCGTGGAAGAACTGGCGCCGGAGCGCGCGCTGAGTCATGCGCCGTTGTTTCAGGTGCTGTTCGTGTTGCAGAACGCGCCGCAGGAACAGTTGGAGTTGCCGGGGTTGAGCTTGACGGCGCTGCCAGTGGAGACGGGCACGGCGAAGTTTGATCTGTCGCTGTCGCTGGTGGAGACCGGGGCGGGCTTGCGGGGCACGGTGGAGTATGACCGGGACTTGCTGGAAGCGGCGAGCGTGCAGCGGCTGGTGGGCCATTTCGAGCAGTTGCTGCAAAGCATCGTGAAGGAACCGGAGCGGCGGTTGTGGGAATTGGAGTTGCTGGGTGCGGCTGAGCGACAGGAGTTGCTGGCCCAGAGTACGGGCGCGCTGGCGCCGGTGGTGACGGAAAGTTTGGCGGTGCTGTTTGCACGACAAGTGGCGGCGCGACCTGAAGCGACGGCGGTGGTCTATGAAGCGGAGCGGCTGAGTTACCGGGAGTTGGACGAGCGTGGGAATCAGGTAGCGCAGCGACTGCGGCGCATGGGCGTCGGAGCCGAGACGATCGTGGGGCTGTGTTTGCCACGCTCGGTGGGGATGATTGTTGGGCTGTTGGGGATTGTGAAAGCGGGCGGCGCGTACCTGCCACTGGATGGCAGCTATCCGGAAGAGCGGTTGCGATACATGGTAGCGGATGCTGACGCGCGAGTGGTGTTGACGAGCGCGGCGGAGCGAGAGCGAGTGGCGCAATGGGGCGTGGAGACGCTGTGTCTGGACCAGTGGGAAGAGTTCGCTGGGGAGAGTGTGAGTGCGCCGGCGAGTGAGGCCACAGCAGCGAACCTGGCCTACGTAATGTACACGTCGGGTTCGACGGGTAAACCGAAAGGGGTCGCGGTCACCCACGCCAACATAGTGCGGCTGTTGTTTGGCATTGATTACGTGACGCTTGATAGCGACCAACGGATCCTGCAGTTGGCGCCCATCTCCTTTGACGCTTCAACATTTGAGATCTGGGGGGCGCTGCTGCACGGAGGCCAATGCGTGCTGTACGGGGAAGCGGGCATCAGACTGGAGCACTTAGCGGCGGTGTTGCAGCGGGAAGAGATCAATACCCTGTGGCTGACGGCCTCGTTATACAACACGGTGATAACGGAACAGCCGGGAGCGCTGCGCGGCGTGAAGCAGTTGCTGGTCGGGGGTGAGGCTTTATCGGTGGAGCACATCCGGCGCGGCCAGGAGCAACTACCCGAGACGCAATTGATCAATGGCTATGGGCCAACGGAAGGAACGACTTTCAGTTGTTGTTACCGGATTGCGCCGCTAGCCGCAGAGGCGCGCGCGATCCCGATAGGCAAGGGGATCGGGAACACGGAAGTTTATGTGCTGGATGAATGGCTGCAGCCGGTGCCGGTGGGAGTGCGTGGGGAGTTATACATCGGCGGCAATGGCTTGGCG